>BNJU01001871.1_pt1 | contig 284870 bp, 341 predicted proteins | sample 8539281 | NCBI WGS metagenome assembly BNJU01 (sample SAMD00202456, study PRJDB9452) | human saliva metagenome | isolation source: human saliva | place: Japan | reverse complement strand
GGAAGTTACGTATTGGCTGATATACCGCGTCCATTGCACGTGCTTTTTGAGTATATGGTACCATCCATGATATTCTAGTATCGTTTCGGTGGATATAGATACAATATCCTGTTGATATGTGGTGCCCTGGTTAGAGACCGTCCCGTCACCTGTGAAAATCCAGATTGATAGGCAAATGGTAATGCACCTGATTTTGTGATACATCACCGGTAAATCATATTGATTAGTTTGTCACCCGGTTGTAACTATGTTTCAACTTCCTGGGTTCTAAGTGATAATCTTTTGGATGTAGAATGTGATACGGTGTACAGTTCAACATATTATTAGATACCGTACGCATGAGTTCTTGCTCGTACGTTTTTTCTGAATTGTGATTTCAATCATTCATCAGTTATTCAACATGCAAATCCTGACTGTCAACTGATTGGATATCAATATATCCTTTCTTTGGTCAAGATTTTACAAAGTCACCAGAAACACAAGGTTGGAGATCTTAATACCAATATTCTTAAGTGCGTGTGCTTTATTGGCATTAAACATTTATGGATACCCTGATTGCAAATCTGCATTTTCATAATTTGGTTTAGATTTCACGAGCAGAAACTTCACGTTTCTTAATTGTGGTCTGCTATTAAGACGCTCATACATTTTAGCTGCTATCCATGTCATCCAAATGAACCCCATAGTGTTTGAACACACGTGGATAGAAATATAGAATGGCTCGTTGGTTCGCGCCAAGTACAAATTTATTCAGAATGATGACCCTGTTGAAATGGTCGCAGTCGCAAATCATCAGCGTTCACCTTTTTGCATGCCCAAGAATTCCGGCAATCATGAATACGTTCAACACACAGCCTGGCGCCAGGTCGTTGTCCCATCTGGCTCGCATATTGAAACCATATTCATGATTTCGCCACAGGCAATACCCCTTGCACAACCTTCACGTTCGAATCGACTTCCGTGCACGCAAACGAAAGGCTGAGTGCAACATCAATCGTTTCGTATAGGTTCGTGCAACAGATTCGTTGTTGTAATTACGGAATTCAAACCGTCGTCAAGCGATAGTAGATGGCGCAGACAACACCCCACCGCGTAATGACCCAGTGTTCATCATGGCTGGTGTCGCTATTGATAGAGTTACGCATGAGACCGTCTAACAATTCAAGAGCGAAATAGTTATCACCTGGTGCTAAGTAGCGCGACAATAACCATGTGCGTTCATAGTTCTCAGAGAGATGCTTTTATCGTTGGTTTTTGAAGTACAACCCATAGAATTTTGGTTGCATGTGTGACGCGAATCAGCAACTATAAGCCTTTGCATTTTTCAAAAGTGGGTTCGTCGGTGAGGGTGAAACAGTCAAAGTAGAAATCGTTTCACCAGCCAAGATAGTCGTTCTAATTCGTTAGGAAGTGTTTGTTTTAGACCCACTTCCCCGCATACGGCCAAAGCTTCCTTTATCCTGGTAAGGTCATAAAACCATCCACTGTCGTGATGGCATTGTTGTCTAATATGATCTACTAATTTTCCTTTAGATTAAATTGAGGTATCCTCACCCTATTCATTATATCACAGAAGTGACTCAAAGAAAACCTCATTTTAATCGGGAGGAATTAGGCTGTCCTTTATAAAATTAATTGTTTTAATTACGTTTTTATTAGCTAGTGCATTGACGTATCGATTAGTCAAATAAGCATTTGTATAAAAGTAATAATGCTAATTTGTTGTAATATCTGGATTTTCATCTTTTGAGCCTTCATGAAAACAAGAGTAATGATCCTGAACTTTGACGACCTTAATGTAATAACGATGGTTAAAACACAAGATCATACAGTTAAACCGAAGACAGTTGTTGATAGACTCGCGGTTTACGTACATGCCTCTTTACCGAAGGTTAAATGATGTAATTGACGACGGCGCTGACGCACACCCACAACTGGCTTGACTTTAGATGGAACGGTTGCAGCTGGTGATGACGGCGTCAATATGATGAGAGATTTTTGAAGACCTGTTTAACCGTTATATTTTGTAATATAAACTGTATGTCATTTTGACATTTGGATATTTTCTTAATAGCATCATATAAAGACCATCTTGTAGCATTCATATAGTATATGATGCAATAACGTTTTCTATTCGGTAAATACTAATTTTGCAGCCGCTTGTTTAGCCGGTGGGTTTGCCGAATGAACCTTCTGGTGGTTGATGTCCTTTTGTTTCATTGTAACTGCGACAAGGTCAATTATCAATGCGATTGTTCCACCCTTGATTTCGGAAGCATAAATCAACTTCGAAACCAGAAACCGTTTTTTCCGTCAACAGAAATATTTCTACGTCCGTTTTTCAAGTAGGTAAAATTGCGAATATTGTAACCTTGTAATGTACCTTGTTGGTATTCACTACCGAGATATCCGCTACTTTTAATTTTTGAATATCAATTCAGCGGTTTCAATATGATTGTTCAATAGGGAAGAATGATGAATATGTGGTCGATTTATTCACTTGTACAGCTACTTTTTTGTCTTAAAGATGGAGGTAACCAACCCTTTCTTATTTTTGCGGTTACTAAATGTGGTTTACGGTATCGCGCCTTTTCTAGAACGACATTTGTTTGATACATATGTCGTTCTGAGAGTATGTTAGAAATGCGCCCGGCAATGACTTCAGCGCTATAATATTCACGATGTTCATTAGTTATAACCGGAAATTTAATAGCGCCACTATCAACGCCGGCGTCATTTGGTTGAATAACATGCGTATCAGGGCTCATCCAACGGAGGAATGGCTCCATATGATACGATGGGCCTTGTGTTTTTAAGAGATTACAACTTTGCCAAGACGTGGTTGGTATCAACGGTTTACCTTGGTCATTCAATACGGTGTTTTCAGCTGGTATAGCGTTAATGTTTTACTATTCATTATGTCTTCAATGATTTGGCTTATTTTCCATGGGCAACAAATCTTTGCCGTTCTCTGCCAATGTTATCCCAGTAGTTTTATATCGTTATCACACGGTTCCGCCCAATCAGGTTTGCTTAATGATATATGCAGAGCGTGGACCAGTGGTGATCCTGTCGGCACTTATATATTTACAAGTAACGTAGTTTAAAACTGAGCACCCAATCACGGTTTGTCAACCGCTGTGGTCGGAGTTTACAAACCGCCCACTTTAGTGGGTGGTTATTATTTAGGGTTATTTAAAAGCAGCGTAATTTGTTCTGATGCCAACATCTCAGTGTCCTGTTCGATTTTATAGCTAGAATTCTAAATGCTGGTGATGATGTCTGCACTTTAGGCAAATTTGCCTCAGTTCCGTTTCCGGAAGAGATGACAAATCAATGTGTGTTCACGATTGGTTTGCAAATATCGCTTCGACGCTTATGGACTGACCAAACCCCACGGTGGGAAAGACGAGACGATGTCTCATATCTGCTATGGCACCCTTTGTGGGACAGTGCGTTTGAAGGAGCTTAACTGCTTATAGTTTCGGCAAAGCTATGATATGTTGATTTTCATTTGAAGTTCTTTTTGAAAAATTTTGTAATGTTTTTTAAGCTCATCAATACATTTAGTAATGGTTTGATGAATTTCTGCTGATTCAGCCACATCTCGCAAACCATCATATCAAGTGTCAAAGTATAATGCAACATCCTTCAGGATCGAATCAACATCTCGAGATTTTGTAGAATAATTTTCAGTCACTCGATAATACAACATCCTCGCTTTGTTAATTACGATGTTTTGCGCGTCTTTGATATCCAAAATGTTACGCGTCGGTTTTTCATATGCAAAATGGCCCATTTCACAACACGATACGGGTCCTTATTCAATTGTTTCACCTGACCATGGGCAAAATTATTTTCACTTATTTGTTTTACCATAGTAAATAAAATAAAGGTTTGCTTGTTATCTGGTTTCAAATGATTTGATAGGTTATTTTTGTTATCCATAGTAGTTACCGATGACATAGATAATATCACCCATTTCGACTGTTTCGTGTTGTTTTCATTGAACCTCTTCTAGGTGTATTGACATCAACGTCCACTTTACACCTTCAGTGTTCAACAGTTTAACTCGAGCTGGGGTTAGCTGATTCGAATCTACCTATCAAGCAAAATCTTTATTAGCCCGTGCTTTTGGTCGTTCTGCAATCAAGGCTTCAATATCCGCAGCTAAAACTTTTCGATAAAGACTACACCAAAGACTTCTAACATCTGCCAAGGCTCTCGATATCTTTTGGTTGTAATGTCCTAGAGCGATCCATTTGGCCAATTCAAAGACGACGCACTACGCATTGATATCTTCATCCATGTCACAAATTGCGTCACAGCCGCAAGTTCAAGGATCCACTTCCTGTGAAAGGTTGCTCAGGTATTTTCAAATACTTGAGGTTGGTCTCGCATCGCGCACAGCTTTTTCTGTGAAGTTGATGGGTTTGCGGTGTGTTGGTCGCAGCAAGAAGAAGTTAATTTGACCATCGATAGTCTTCAAAGCATCATGCACAGTGACAGCGTTCAAGGATCAACACTCGAGACAATAATATTGACAAAGCCATTGTATCCAGTAGTTGGCAAAGGTTTGACTGTTTTACTTGATCAGTAATTTCATTGGTATGGTGTGGAAACTCAAGGTCAGCTCCACCACTTGTTATATCCCTAAAATCCCTGCTGACATAACTGAACATTCAATGTGCCAACCCGGACGACCAGGTCTCTATGACTGTCCTAGAAACTTCACCTTGGCTGGTAGCTTCTGCGGGCAAAGTCGACAGGATTTTCCCTTGCGAGCCGTCTCTTCGTCTGTCCACCTGGAAGCACCAGCTCCCAAAGTCTTGGAGTTTTCGTCATTAATTTAGCATAGTTGTGATTTTCCACACGGAAATAAACATCCCTGACTCTCGTAGGCATAGCCTTTTCGATCAAGTCAGGCGACAAAGCGAATGATGTCCATAAACCGAATCACAATGAGGGTGGCGGCTTGCAGGTTTCACCCAAGAGCCGCCACATCTTCACGGAAAGTCAATATTGCATTTGTTCACTCTGTATGCAATGCCTTCTTCTTACACGGTTAATGATCTTATCATCCACATCTGTGTTGGAAATGGTATAACCCTTGCAGCCACTGAATACCAAAGAAGACGAATCGTCAAATGGAACGGGCGCCCCATGGATATAATTGTAAACTGTTGGTCCACAGACATATGCGGACCTTTTCCTTCCTCGATGGGGATAAATTTCGCGTTGGTGGGTCATATGTCAAAATTTTAATTATACTGCTTTTTCTTTCTTCTGCTTAGTTGAGAGTTTTGACAGATCTCTAGCAAGTTTAATTCTTTTTAGTTCATCTTGATTTTCTGACGATAGCCATCTTCGTGTGTTAATAAAGATGCATGATTGGACATGGCCGCTCCACGCGGTGTTTATGCCATACGATGCGATTTTTGTGTTGATTTTGGATAACACGTCTATTAGATGTTTCTTTTGATTTGAAAGTCGATTTAGTATTTGGCCGTTGTATCTTTGAATATCCCCGCTGATAACAATTCCGCCACAAATAAAAATATTTTGCAACATCAATAATATGGTTAGCATTATTAGTACGTAAGTGCAAGGTGTCTTTACAATATTGTCGCCCAAATAAGCTTATGAATTCTATATTCGATGTTCTTTCTAAACCAGTTGTTGCAAAATCATGGATCAAACTGTAATTTGAATTGCGCTGTCCATTTATTGTTCTCCGCTTTTTTAATTGGGCTCTCAGTCGTCGATATCGATAATGCTAAGAACAAAATAATTATGTTCCGGAAGAACTCCACCTTTCTTAGAATTGTTAGTCTGAGTTCAAGTTCTTTTTTGAATGTCGGCGTTCATACCTAATCCCCGACCCGCCACGCCCTTTATTGTTTTCAAACCATCTACCGGGTTGACTTAGGCAATGTGATTGACACCAGCACACCGGGTGTAGTGGGAAGAAGTTGTATATTTATGTTGATTCGAGTCGAGCCGCTCATACTATAAGAATACGTGTGTTTCATGTTGATTTTCTCTTAACAACAATTATTTTTGAATTGGCGTCCTGCATGGCAAAGAAACTGCAGTGCGTCGTTTGCGCCATATAACGTCAGCACCTCTCCATACTATTGTGATCAGAATCTACATCCGTAGTTCTCTAACATTACAGGCTCGGCAGGAATCGAACCTGCGCCTAGCCTTGGAGACCATCATACTAACCATTACACGACGAGCTCTTGATTTTCATATCAAAACAATCCATGGCACCCTGGCGACCAATATCATCATAGGGAAGTGCATGTCTTGTACTGAGAAAGTGCTCATGGCTCGCCGGGCACGGATTGTATACATGCTGGGTGAGAATTGAACCCGTCACAGGTTTGTGTTTGTCTGTTCATCCTCACAGCCAGACGACCAGCATAGAAGTCTTTGCAACTGAAGGTTACCAACTCCACCAACAGGGCCTGCGAAACCTCAGACATCATGATTAACAGTCATGCGCCTTCTACCAACTGGAGCTATGGTAGGATGAGTGAACATCTGTACCAAGGGGATCGGAACCCAGATGGCTCAGTTCATATCACCGTAGTGATAGCTGTGCCACGTAACAATCACACTCACCGTAATGCACGATGATCGCAACTCTCCCAAATAGTTGCCACGCATAGATGTCATGTTGCAGCAGACGTCCTTGCACAACCAGCTCATGCCATTGACCTGGTTTTGACTCAGGGCTTGGGCAAGCCTCTAGTGGTCCATACGTTCTGGTTGATATCACTTGTTCCCCATCCAGAGGTGAGATAGACGATGTGATGAAATTTTACTTTCTAAAACTTTCGATACGGTCGTTCAAGCGATCATCGTCCATAACCATATCAAGAGTGTTGTGGTTTTAACGTCTTTCCTCCGACGTTGTCCGAGTTGAACAAAATGCAAACATTTAAAATAAATATAACTCATCTTTTGATATAATCCGTCCACGACGTACCCAATATCGTGCACCACGCCGATCGCAGGGTCGAACCCGCGACCCACGCGACGAGTGTTGCTCTCACCAACTGGAGCTATAATTCGGCGGAGATTGAATCGACTTGGCATCACAGAGGAATTGAACTCATTTAGCCCTCAAGCGTACATCGTTCCATTCGCGACCGCAAGGATTCGATAGCTTTTCAGCCGGACTGTCACCAGAAGCCTCGTCCTTCCAATATCAGTGGCATGCCGGACAAGCAAGACGCTATCGCCTTTGATAGCGGGGCCCAGCAGGGTCCGTAGATTGTCCTAAAGGTAATGCTTTGTTTTTCGACAGCCTATAAGGAAAAACGAAGTCGCGACGGACGCTGGTCTCGAACCGCCGCTAACGCTCGTCCTCGTCAAACGAGCGGCGCACCAAGTTGCTCACGTCACCCGTCAGTCGATGGTAGCTGACGTAGTGGAGCCGCGCGGTCTTCTCGCCACTTTCGCCCCAGACGCATCCGCATCCGTGACCACATCGCAACGACAGTTCTTTCTCAACAGCGGAGATGGCGTGTCGCCGCCGGGCGCACTTTGGGTGTTAGTTGTCTTTTCCTTTGACCGCTTTTTATTTTCGATCACAGTATTGTTTTTAAACTCTGTGTTTAGGTTTTTATGAATTCTCTTCATCATCTGATCTCTAATTTATTAATGAATTCGTCCATACGCTGCAATTCAGTGTCATTTTATCCCTCGATAGTTTTCTAGGTGGAGAAATGATTTTCGACCGTTTGGTCAATAGCTACTGTGGTAAGCCATTTGTCGATGTCTAGGATTGATTCATCTAGGACTATTTTGCATGATCCCTGGCAATAGTTATTCTTCTTCGATATGTTTGGTTTAGAAGCGTCGATGCCTCTGTTTTTCCAATCTCAAGCGAGGAGGTCATCTAGCGGTAGTTCGTGGCAGCTCCATAGTATTCTCCACTTATGTACCCGAATGGGTGTTTGACGAGTTTCTAAATCTTTGAGTTTGAAACTTGATGTAGATACCATGATATCGATACTCGGTTTCCAGTGTTAGAAATGAGTATTCTTTCTTCGAACAAGTTCGTGTAGAATTTGAAAACATTTGATTTGACGTCGGGTCGGTCCACTGTATGTCGCTTTGTTGGAAGTAGTGGATGAGCCAGTTATCGTAATGACTCCATTTACTGTGTTTTTCAGCTCATTCATGAACTCCCAGCAATGCTTTATGATGGTCCAGTTAATTGTTTATTCATTTCAACCTCGTTTAAGGAAGCGTGAGGGATCGAACCCTCGTACGCTTTTACACGCCTCAACGAGACTAGCAAACCGTCCTTTCTTCAGCCTTCTTGAGTAACCTCCAAATTTTGAACCCGCACCTTTGACACCCTATGCAAGTGCTCGTTCTGTATTTCAATCCACGCACGCAGACGATTGGGATAGCTGGATTCTGAACCACAGCGCATCGGGGAGTCAAAGTCCCAGCCTCACCGCTTTGGCTATATCCCATCAACTACCACCCACTGAAGTAGGTGGTTTGATCCCAATGAAGGTGGTCAACAGAAGAAAACTTCTCTGCTACATTCTTTGTTCATTGAACAAACACACCGAGACTTCTTTTAGAAACGCATTTCTAAATCCGGCAGGTTGATAGTTACGGCAATGACACACGTTTACGTGCATGTCTCATTCATTCGCCAACTCCGCTTCCGCTGTTCGCCTCGATTTCGAAACCGGTGTCGTTCGGCCTGAACGGTCAGCCATCTTCCTCGCGCCGACTTGTACCACCCTCGCCTCGAGTGGACAGTGGAATCGTCACCCCGCCAGTGCCCCCATGTCGCTATATAGAGTTGTATATCCTCATCGACGGGCCCGAAACCGCCGACATCGCAGATTGAAAACACTGATGCTCTGCCAACTGGAGCCAAATGAGGACGCCCGTTTGTCCTGAGGTGGGCGATGTTCTCACCGTATCTTGCGCATAGATTTGGTAACGGAGTCTTTTAGTGTCATTCTCCAAATGACGATGCTGATTCTGTAGGCTAAATGACCCAAATGGTTTTCAGGGACCCTTTGGCTGGATTGTTGGCCAAAGCAGTATGCATTTGACTCGCGTCCTGTAGATACAGCAGTAGACGAGCACAGCGCTGTACTCATCTTCTTCGCCCCAGTCGCATCCGCAACCAGACTATATCATTTGGTGTCTCTCGCCTGCGAGTGAGGACACAAGTTCATAAACGATGCTGCAGTCCAGACGGGCTTAGTGTTTCTTTTGGTTTTTGTCTTTTCGAGGTCGAGGGTCGGAAAACACATTACGCATGACTTACGCCTCGGTTCGCCCACAGCGTTAGTGCACCCTGTGGATCTGGACCGCCTGAGCTTACGACATCATCGGGTCATTGGTCGTCTGCTATTTAGTTAATAATTATAACACGTCGCATGGCGCAAGGTGAACCGGAACCACCGATCACAGGGCTTTCAACCCGCCGCTCTCAGCTCAACTGAGCTTTATCGCGCCTCAAATCATCTAACGACAACAGCATTCTAAACCCTGATGAGTAATCAACTCCAACCAAGCCCGGATGCGCTGAGATGTAAACCGAGTCTCGTCCACCACAGCCGATTAGACCGATGACCATAGGTCACGTTTGTACACAGGCGGAATTGCAACCTGCAAGCCTGCCATTGATTGAGGTCGACTGTTAATCAGTACTTTTACGGGCTATGCGAGCATGGCAAACCTTCACTTTTAGATAACTAGCTAAAGCACTGTCCTCGATGTGTATGTTGGTTCCACCACACACAAGTTTAAACAGCTTCTACAACAGTTTCTGATATAATCAAGATCAAGATCCACTGTCTCCACTCGCTTTAGCAACGAGCTTTTTATTGGCTTTACTGAAAGGAATTGCAAATCCAACTCCTAAACCTGGTACGTAACTCTGTCTTGAACGCAGTGCACCCTCAACACAGCGACGACGGTTGTCGTCACTCTTATCGCCGAGTGAGCGTTGGTGACTCCAACCCTCACCAAGGTGCGCTTTGTCCAAATGAAGTCTCGAGCGCTTTGCATAATCGGTTGCACATTATGTTTAGTAAAGCAAATGACTCAACAACCTTATTCAGATTGTTAAGCCGGAGAAGTCAGGAAGCATATTCATGCAATCTTTTCGGCATGACTCTCGAGCAGGACTCGAACCCGCGACTCGCGGATTAAAAGTCCGCCACGACTCAGCTGGAGTTGGTCGAGTTCAAGTTCAAAAGTCGATCAACAGAAAACGACTTTCTGATAGGGTTTGCACCCTAAGGAGGATGTGTGGGATTCGGAACCCACTGCGTGACATCAAGTCGCCACCTGCTAGAGCCAAGACCGCCCCTTGAGCCGACTTGCAATCCTCCACAAAATCAATCACTCATCAGTATTTAGCCTTGGGAGATGGAATCCTCCCAGATTCCGATGGCGATCTATATCCCATCGTACTCAGGACAATTCTTCAACCCCAACAAGCAAGTTGTTGTTTGGGCACAAGTCGTTTGCTTTGTGCGAAGATTTTGAGGTTTTTCGCCAACATGCTACTAAACTTCTATCATTCGCGGCTTAAGCGCTACTAAGACCATCGCTTTTGCTTTTCTTCCTCAACTGTTTTACGAGTGGTTGATTTGATTGATTGCCCCTATCGGGGTTTTTGATTCATGTGGTTTTACGGCACGACCCGAGCTTTTAATGTCTTTTCTTTTGACAAATCAGGGAAGACAGGATTCGAACCTGCGGCCCCTGGTCCCAAACCAGGTGCTCTCAATGCTGAGCTACTTCCGAAAATGATGACCCGTTTATCCAAGGTGGGTCAAACCTCTACCATATCCTGCGCACAGATTTGCAACGCGAGTTCTTTCGTGTCAGTCTCGAAATGACGATGTTTACCACAAGCGCGAGAGAGATGCTTGTGCTATATGTACGTCCGTACCTTGACGAACAAGGTTCTAGGGCGCGATACCCATTATCGGACATATGACTCGCCAATCCTATTCGAATTGATGAGCTCAAAATTCTTTCGTGAGGGATTCGAACCCACGATGTTCCTGATTGTCGCTCGAATGCGCACACCTAGCAATTATTCTGCACGGAACTGTCACCCAGTGAGGCGTGAATAATCCACCTTCACATCTCTACCACGAAGAGCTCGATTGTCAAAACATATCAGCTCTCATATCACCCCTGCCATCCCCGGAGAACTAGATGCTCGTTTAGGTTACGATTTAACGGAATTCCGGGCGCATCCGTACATCACTGATAGGTGGCAAATCCCACTCACATTTATCCGAGGTCGCGGGGACCCCAACAAATCGTTAAGCGCTTTACGTTTGTTACGGTGGTTCTTTCTTTCGCAGTCCACAAATGACACAAAAATCGTCCGACCCTGGTGTACACGGGTTTCGAGGTTGACCTCACATGGACATTTTGTGACTCTAAATTGGAGCCACACAATCAACAGGCTTTCGCGACCGCCTCTCTTACGCTACTATTTACGGGTTTTAGGCGGTACCTGTATTTCGTTACAGAGGACAAGCTCTTCCAAAAATTTAGGTGCTATTCGCAGACTGCCGTGGTATAACGTCTGCCGTCAACGGCTGCTAGTATTTGCACCTACAGACTATTGCAAGCCAATCGGGGGAGAGCCCCTCAGAAACCGTGAATGCTTCAGACACTTGTCCTACTCCGCATCCACTCGATCCGCGCATGTCGTTACTACGGCGGTGATGACCTTTACGGTCAATTACATCTGGGGTCTATCCCCACAGAAGCAGTGAATATTTCGGGCACTTGCCGTACTTCATATTCACAGGAACCATGCATGTCGTCACTATGCTGGCGATTGCAGGGGTGGGATTCGAACCCACGACCTTCGGGTTATGAGCCCGACGAGCTACCAACTGCTTCTACCCTGCCTCAATTATATGGAAGGAGAGGGATTTGAACCCCCGAACCCGAAGGAACGGATTTACAGTCCGCCGCGTTTAGCCACTTCGCTACCCTTCCATGCGACCCTGATAAATTTATAAACCTCTCTGGGCCGAAACACTGCGTGACACCCTTATCATGTAGTGCTCGTGGCTTCCTTGACCGGAGATACACGCATTGTTGATACATCGTACGGGATTCGAACCCGTGTTGCAGACGTGATTTCAATCCACGCACCCATATAGGGTACGACAGCACATTCCTGCACCGCTGTGGTCTAATTGGTTCTCACGTAGTCCCAATTGCCCACTCCGTGTTATCGGGTCTCGATAACAGACCTCTGTTGAAACGTGAAAGGTCCGATGTGACATGAGTTTTAACGTCTTTTCTTTGACCGAACGGTCTAGACGGGACTCGAACCCGCGACCCCCTACGTGACAGGCAGGTGCGCTAACCAGCTGCGCTACTAGACCAAACAACGACGGTCTATGTCGACCATCAAAGTGGTGTATATTGAATGGTGACAATATTAAGGTGTTCCCTTAATGTTGTCATATTAAAAACGGGCACTGATTTCATAAGGAGATATCCATGCGCAGAAGGTCCGCGCAATATTTAACGAAAAAGGCTTTTTTCATCTGACGTGCAGAAAAATCAAGAAACTTTTCTTATTTAACGAGGAATCGTCCGTACTCGGGTTTTTGTGTCTTATTCCTTGACTGTGCCCGGAAAAGAGAACTTTTACGTCACTCATGACGTGGCAGTCGCTGCTTTGATCGCAAAGCTATCAAAACTGACTACCAATGCCAACTGCGGGGCTCGAACCCGCGGCTTCATTCTTACCATGGATGTGCTGCTCTGAAAAACCTAGCAGTTGATGACAAATAAATAGATTTTTATCATCGGTTTTTCTCACGTTCGTCAACAGCTACATTCTCATATCCACACGAGGTGGGTAACGACAGAGGTAACCTATTAACGCATCAAGAGGATATCTCCTCAGAGACTGAGCCGGCCTCTACTTGATGACCACTAATAGTGCATCCACAAATCACAACTTGGTTCTCGCTGTATTTCATTATATGGTGTATTGATTATTTATAAATCCATGGTTACTATCAAAAATGGTATATGTTAGAATGTGCTCTACCTGCTGAGCTAAATCGGCAAAAACGCCCACAAAGGGACATTCTTTGGGAGGTGCATTTCAATCCACGCACTCTACGGGAGTGCGACCGCGCGTTTCCGCTCGGTTCGTGGCCTTATCGGTTCTCACGTGGTTCCGATTCTCCACTCCGTGTTATCGGCTCTCGATAACGGACCTTTTTTTAAACGTGAACGGTCCAATGTGACGTGAGTTTTAACGTCTTTTCTTTGACGTTATTAGTATATCACAATACTTGCTAATATGCAAGTAGACATTTAAGATTTTCGAAGAAAAGGGGTTTGAAGGAAGACTTGATTTAGTGTGTTTTTAGCGTAGGCCAAAACACTAAAGATAAGAAAAACACCGGAAAGGTGTTTTTCTTAGTTAATCTAGCGTGTAAGTTTCAACATTTGACAAATCTTCGAGATCTTCGGTGGATAAGGTTACTTCATGGGCGCGTTCCCATTCAAGTTCTGCCAAAATCGGTCTTGCAACTTCAGCTACTTCTTCATCGGGGTCGTTTACGAATACCAGGTTGATATCCTTAGTGCAGCTACCATTCCGCGTACGAGCGCTGATGGCGAATCCTTGAGTTGTTCTAGTCCATATCCGTGTTCCGCTACACGCATTTGTACCCATTCAGATGGGTCATTGACAAGTCGTTCCAAAGCATATCCTTGTTTGGCAACTGATTCTCGAACAAAACTACTTTCATCGGTCACGTAGTGTTCCAGATAATAACCATCATCTGCGATTGTTGCCCGAACGGTGGAAGATTCGTCATCTCGCATCTGGCTATAGATGGCTTCCTTTAACTCGGGGTCCTTGCTCATATAGGCTTGATGTGCAGTTAACCTACGAGCGAGTTCATCCGGGTGGTGTGCAAACTGTTCTAAGTTATAACCGTTTTTAATCACGCCATAGATAACTTTTGGTGTGTCGTCATGTTGAAGAATATCGAGACAGTCGCCATTGCGTGCTACAGCCACCCTAAATTTTGGATTTGGATCTTTTGCAAATCGTTCAGGTTCAGCTCCCGCCTGACAAGCTGCGTACCGAATTCGCTCATCTTCATGATTTGCGAATACTTCCGGTTTATATCCTTGCCTTGCAACCTCTTCGAGAACTCGGTCGTCTGAGTCATGGCTGAGTTGTTCAAGCCCATAACCTTGTTTTGCGACTTCTTGTCGAACGCGAAATTTGTCGGAGTTCACAAAGTGTTCTAGGTTATACCCTCTTCGTACGACAGCTCGCTGAATGGGGGAGTCTTCATCATTTACAAACTTGTCAAGTCCAACATCTCGAGAAATGAGTTCGCATTTGACATAATAGGATTCATCGTCTAAAAATTGTTCAGGGTTGTCGCAATGCTTTGCAACACTCGCCCGTACGTTTTCATTTTCATCGGTGGCTAATACATCATGAGCATAACCTTGTGACGCAAGAACTATTTTAGCATCATCACCGAGCTGTAACAAGGGTTCAATCCCAAAGTTTTCTTCAAACATGAGCTTGATGTCATCAGGGCTGCCGACTTCAACAATATGCTCCAAAAAGGTATCGTGCGGGTCCCAGTAATCATCCATGTTGACAGGGTCTAGTGGTCCTAGTCCTCGTTTGATTTGTTTATCAATTTCTTTATTTCCAGTGAACTTCATAGGCACCGTCCTTTCCCTTTTATTATATCATGATTTTGGGTGATTTGTGAAAACAAAGTCAGGGGCGAACTTTGGAATCATTATTTTCGCTCAATTTCGCAACGTTATTGGTGGCTGCGTGAGCGTATACCTTCTGTGTGTCTAACACTGTCTTATTGGTGTGGTCAAGGTCTTTTCTAACGACCAACCCGCTTTGAGGCGATTCCAATATGAAGATTTGGTTATTCCGTATGTGTCAACCAGCTCTTCAACATTTGCGTAAACATTTCCTAGATGGTCTTTGATGACGGTACTTCTTTTACGCACCGGTGTTGTCAATGTTTTTTCTAGTGACCACTTCAATTTTCGCAACCGTTGTGCGTAGGCTGAATGCGTTATACCATAGTGCTTTAACATGTCCTCAAGTGTTTTGAATTGGTTACCTTCATGGTCTATCACACAAGATGCCCCAAACCCGCGTTCCGGGTGACGTAAATAATCGAGGAAATCACTTGGTGATAAGGTTGCGTGCGCTCGTTTTAAGGTGGAATAGCCTATTCCATAGTGCTTGGCCATTTCCTTCATGGATGTGAACATCTCTCCATCCAATCCTGTGTAGATGCGTTGTCTGGACAGGATTTCTTCTACAGAGTAACCCCGAGCTTTCTGACGTATGTACGCATGATAGTTGATACCATAATGGTTGCAGAGTGCCATGATTGATGAGTATTCGTTACCTAAATGGTCGACGACTGGCTTATTGGCCCGGCTTGGTGTTAACGCTTCTTCTAGCGGTTTCCCTCGGCGTAATAGATTCAAACAGGTTTCTGGTAACACTTCGTAATGGCGACACATCTCGCCAAAGGTTTGGAAGGTTTGCCCTAAATGGTCAGTCACAGGTCCCTTTGGTCGTTCGTAAGGGATGTTTACCTTTTCTTTTGGTGTCAAAGCTTCTTCCACGGTCTTCCCTTCTTTCTTCGTTTACGATAGGTACTATAGCCGATATTGTGCGCCTCGCACATCTCTTTGAGTGTTGTATAGATATTCCCGTCATGATCCATCACACGTTTTAATCTTGTTCCTGCTGGTTTAGTTAGGCACTCTTCGAGTGGGTATCCTGCGTCCCTACGGCCACAATATATCGATGTTGTAACTCCGTAGGCTTTACACATTGCATTGAGTGATGGGTACCAGTTACCTAAATGATCTTGCACGCGTTTTCGTTTGTGTGCGATACCTGTGGTGAGTGCCTCTTCAATACTAGCTCCTGCTCGCTTACGCCTATAATAGGTACCTTCTTTTATACCATATGCTTCACACATAGCAGGAACAGATGGATAAGGGTTTCCTTTATGGTCATATACTTCTTTTCTTTTTCTTGTGTAGGTCGCCACAGGTGTTGTTAAGGCGTCCACCTTCGACCATCCCGACTTACGACGTTTCTGATAAACATACAGTTTCATTCCGTAGTGTTTACACATGTCTTTGATGCTTCGGTATTTATTACCTTCGTGGTCTGTTATTTGTTTCATTGTTGACCCCTCCTTTCTTATTCCATGTAAGCTCCGGCTTGGATGTCGATGGGTTTGTTTAGTTGAGCGACGTCAATATTACCATTGGTATCTGTCGCAATGGATTGAGCCAAAGCATAATCATCGGTGATACCTACGATGCGCGTGTCTGTCACATATAGGTCGTCAGCGAAGTCTGCAATAACAACAAACAGTGGCTCTTCTATGATGTTCTTTTCGATGAGTTCATCCATTGAAATAAAGTCTGAAACATCTTCGTAGTCAAAGTAATTGAGGAAGATTTCCCCATCATTGTTTCCAGTCAAGGTGATGAGTTCGTCTTCACCAACTTCAATAATGATGTCTTTTAATTTGCATTGCAAATAATTACTTTCTTTGCTAGGATTTTGCATAATCCATTTTAATAAGTTTGCGATGTTAAGTCCTGCGTTATCTCGTTGAATTTGTGTTCGCATTCGTCGTTCCTTTCTTAAAATCAGCAACATGGTGTAGTACGGATAGTTGATACAACCGACTACGATTATCTTCATGCAGATAATCCTCCATCAATTGTCTTGGTGTTGTTTTGTAGCCCGGTGCGTCAATAACAATGATTTCTACATCTGGATATGCTAGTGAGTGTAAGATCGCTTCTTTTAGTGGTCGTGTGCTACTTAGTTCTAATAACTTTTTAGTATCGAGCACCCGCTGGTTGATACTACCAAACATTTGGTTTTTTGTTTTTAATCGGTGAATGAAACGCCCATCCACAATATAGTCCAACTGCTTGAGTAGGTCTTTTTGTGTGTCATACCCTTCTTTTCTCCACCAATCTTCGACGTCAAACCCTGTCCATGAACAAATAGTCACATCAGGAATTTCTGAACGAATTTGTTCTATAATTTCTCTCGTATCTTCGATGTTTTCGGGGACGATGGGGTCACCACCCAACAGACTGAGATTTGGTTTCATACCTCGTTCCTTGAGTTTTTGAAGAGCCGCGATGATGACGTTCGCTACCTTTTCATTTTCCCAGTAGAGTTCCTCTTTACGGGCCCAGGTTGATTCGTTCCAGCAGCCTTTACAATGAAATGAGCAGAAATTGAAAAATACCGACACGACTGGACCCCGTCCGAAGTCGTTGTCGATATCAAACTGACTGATTTGATGAATATAGGCCATTGTTTCCTTTCTATAAATGAATTTTGCGCAAAATGCGTTCAAGAATCCGAATGTAATTTTCATCATAAATGATGTGAATACATGGTTTGATATAACTTCCGTCAGGTTGTGCACCACCCACAACCGTCACGGCATAACAGGGCTTCCCAAGGTTATAGGGCTCATATTGACCTCGTTACTTTAGCGCGGTCAAAGGTTGCGAACTCCATGACGACATGAGCCATATGACCGTTGTATTCTTGGCTCAGTTCTTTTGCGATGAACACTTCAACTTCATCACGAACGGAGTCATATTTGCGACTTGTACGGTCCATATGAGCATACAGATTTTTGAGATGCTTGGCATCATGGACAATATTACTATGAATTTTCATAGACAGTTCCTTCTTTCTTTTTGTACTTAAATGTTTAAACGTACGGCCCGACTTGCACGGGCTGGCTTTCATAGCGCACACGTCACACGGTTATTCGCCGTGTAGTTCAGCATAGGAGGCTTGTCCGAGCTGACCGCGTTCGACTCCATGACGAACACGTTCTTTGATTTCTGACCACTTACCGTCATTGACAGCTTGTACGCCAGAACGCTTAGAATATGTGAGATATCCACACACTCTTTCTACAACTAAGATGTCTTCGCTTCCGCAATTGTCGCAGGTCATGAGGAAGTCCCCATGTTCGCCACATTTTTCGCAGACAGAGCTGATGACATTGACACCAAAGTACATACCTTGGCGCATAGCATAGTTGACGATAGCTTCAAGAGAAGCTGGTGATACACCGTAGTTGAATTCGGCGTAAGAGATATGTCCACCTTTAGCGATGTTATGGAATTCTTTTTCGTAGTCGATTTTGTCAATTGCACTTGAGTGAATCCATACGGGTTGGTGGAAACTATTTGTGAGGTAGTCACGGTCTGTGACACCTGGGATCACACCAAATTGTTTGGTGAGGAGTTTTTCCCATGTGAATACGAGAGACTCCGCCAGTTCTCGCATACCCTCGGTTTCCCGATATTTATGAGGGGATTAGACTATATCATCATCCTTCGATTAGAAGGAGCCGACCGTTTCGGGCTTCACGAACCCTACTCTAATTAGATAGTCGTTGGACTTTACTTAATCATAAGTCTTAGCACCGGATTGTCTATACGAGTTCCCCGGTTAGCCGATATGTTAGCCGTCATTTCCTACGGTTTCAAAAGTCATATCGACACCCTTTCTAGGTTAAGTCGGTTTTGTCATAGCTGTTACCAGCTAAGCGCCCACGGAGATTTTTTAGGCGTGCTATAGGTTGCGTACGGATGTTTATCCGTTTGACTACGCTCGATGCGAATACGATTCACATGTTCGAGGAAGTCAATTTGTATTTGTTTGCGGTCATCTTCTGAAAGGTTTTCCCAATCAGGTCCGACCATGGCGTTGACCATTTCGTAAAGACCAGTGTAGCCGATAGACGCTGTTGCACCGTCTAAGAGGCGTGAATCTTTTACTTGTTGGTCAGGGCGAATACGTTGCCATGCACCACCTTCACACCAGAAGAGTGGGTTGGAAGATCCGTAAAGGTTTCCAACACGTTCGTATCGCCAGTTTTGAATATCGAACACCATGTTGCTGTATTTTTCAACAAGGGCGTCGAATTTTGCCTTGTCGAAATTGCCTTCAGCGTCACGCGCTTCAAGAGCAAATTTGACAGGGTTGATGGACACGGCACCAATATTGAATCGACCGTCGGTAACGTCTTTACCGGTTTCGGGGTCGATAAATGGTGAGAGGTGCGCACGGCAGCCCATTGGAGCAATTGTTTGTCCGCTACGTTCGTAAACGTCACGGCGATAATGTTCACCTTCGACATCTTGTGCATCAAAGCTGAGATAGTCAGGATAAAGCTTTTTAGATGAACATTCCAGACTTAGTTTGTATAAGTCATAGTTTGGCGAATCTGGGTCACCATTGATTTCGCTTCGGTACATGAAGACAAGTTTAGGGAAGACATCGCGATTGTCTGGTGACATACGGTCTTCTAGGATGGCGCGTGTGATTTCACGTCCCCATTTGCTAGTGTCCATGCCAAAGCTGATGGTGGTGAATGGCGTCTGGCCCAACGCATTTTGCGTTTGCGCTAGTTCGTAGGTGTAGCTTTGTACACCTTTGTTTTGATTTCTTTGAGTGTTTTATCGGTTGCGTAGCGTTCGGCGTCTTGAATACCGTATTCTTTGGCATCGTTTAAATAATGCTGATATGATTTTTCAGCATACGGTGCCAAGGTGCTGTCAATATGGTTGACAGTGAAACCCTACACATATCATTTGTGTTTGTATGTGCTAGACTATTTCTTCTGACGTTTGTGTACATCAGCAATATGTTTCACTAATTTTCATTGTGTACGTCTTATGACCAGTCGTTACAATTATGATTTTTCGATTGTTTTGGATGTTTGGATTTTGTCGTAGCATGCGGTGAGTTTGCGTTTCAGATTTTCCTAAAAATTTAGCGAGTGCTCTGACTGTTTTAAATTCTATGTTTTATCGTCTTTGGTGTATAATACTTTTTCGTATTTTGGACCACCATTTTCGATTTGTAGTGCGTTTATTTGTTGAATACGCGTGCTTATTGTTATCAGACTGGTTTTGCCATTCGAGATTGGACGCCTGTCATCATAGATATTTCCATTTTTATGGTTGATCGTGTTATTTGTTTCGAGTATCCTTCAACGAATGCGTGTCCAACAAGGCACTTACTTTTTAATTCTTACGTTTCGCATCTTGATGAGAGCATAACGGCTAAATAGTTCGTACGCACATTCGGATAAGGCTTTTAGGATTTTATGAGTGTTTTTGGTTGCGAATACGTCCTTGATCGGACACTTCATAATTTTCAAAGCCTAAATTGGTTTCCATTTTTCGTTTGATTCATCAATCTGTGATATTTGTAATGTTGTTGTTTATTTTTGAGCATTACGTTTTGCACATTCATTTGCTTTTTAGTTGCGTATCTTTTTGAATAGCGTTTGATAGAATACGATGAGTTGTATTCAGTTTTTAGCAATGTTTGTTACAGATTCTCCATTTTTAATTCATTTAAAATGAATTGTTTGTTTTTGTTGATGAATTTTTGAGTGGACGGTTTGATTTTAATGTTTTTGGTTCTAGTTGTTCTTGTTTGATATATTCCGATACATCAGACGGTTCAACATTGAATAATTTTTGCAATGTATGCAATACTACGATTTTCGTTTTCGTATAGTTGTTTAATAGCAACATGTACTGTTTTTAAATTCATATGGTATTCCACCTTCTATCATAATCACGAGATCAGCTTTTCCAACCTACCTCGTTAGCCTGAAATTCAGACCCCTTTTCTTGAAAGGTTAATATTGTTTTAATTCGGCAGTTTTGTTAGACCGAATTGGTTCCCAGACGCAGCAATCGTTACACTTGATAAAATATCAAAGGCTGATGACACATGTTTTGGTTCATGTGTTGTTTTGTTGTTGATTCGGAAGGCATAGAACCCGTCTTCGTGTTCTTTATCCTTCATCAAGTGTTCTAAGTCGAAGAGGTCACAGTTGAATGTGTCCTTATAGATATCACCCAAATCCGCTTAGGTGTGAGCTGACTATATCATCATCCTAGTTGTTACTTAGGATGCCGCATTTTGGCTATTACGCGATTTACCTTGCCCTAATCTAGAACAAGCACGAACCTGTTTCTTTCACCAGGGGCTACTCTACTCGGTTATTCTCTCATGAACCAATTATTCATAGATATCCTTTCGATAGTCGATTAACGTTTATGAAACTTCATAAGTCGCACAGGATTCTTTTCGTTCCCTGTTAGCGTTCCTTTCATTATCATTTCTATAATTACTGTGTCGTAGGAACGACACCCTTCAGCCTTTTAGCACGGGTTAACGCGAGCTTTTCCATAGTTCGTTACCGAACTAGGCCACAATTTGTTCATGGATATAAATGTAACCTTCTTCGTGAGCCTTCAACCATTCAGGGTTCAAGACGTGACGCATGAGTTTTTTCATGGTCATTTCGTTGATGAGCGCTGATTTAGTTGAAAATCACTTGCGAATCTTTTGTTGGCATTTTCGTTGTATGAACCGAAGCGCAAGCCTTCCGCCCTCATTTTGCAATTCATGAAATGCGGTCGCTCGGTCACGTTGAGCTCTGCCAGTAACGTTTGTAGGCTGTACAGGTTGGCAAATCAACCTTTTCAGCCTCCCATGACGAAGCGATGGAGATCGCTTGTTGCAACAGTGTCATGGTATTTGGATGTATCGAGCCAGTGTGCTACTTCCGACAATACATCATGTAATTGTTCATCAGTTAGTTCTTTTCCGATGGATTTTGCAGCCTTTTGACAGGCGTCTTCGATGTATTTGTCGTCGAAGTCGGACACGATTCCGGTTTTCGATACAACTTTCAATCGATTGAGGTCAGAAACCTTCAATGATTGTTTTTGCTAATGATAGTCTTCGTAAGCTTTTGCAACATCAGTATTGACTTTGCGAGCCGCTTCGATAGCGGTAAAGTGCAAGTCTTGTGGAAGAAGAACGGATTGAGCTTCAATGTGTTTGTCACACTTCAGTCTCAATTTGTTTGAGTTCATCATCCGTGAGAGTGTAGTCGATGTCTGATGCGGCAGCCTGCAAAGCTACTAACAACTTGTCATAGCGAACGGTTCTACCGGACCGTCCTTTTTGACGACTTCAATGTTTGTTAGCATGTAGCCAACACTCCTTCCTTTATCGCGGGATACGGGTCGTCCTTCGCGAGTAATGGTGTTTGTGTAAACACAAACAATGACCGTGGTTTCGCAACTTTCGGTCACTATTATTATACTCATGTCTACACACCTTTTTGCAAGGTTCAGTCCTATGGATTTGGTGAAATCGGTATTGTTCGGAAAATCCGAACATTTCGTTCACTTTGTGATACTTTGGTCATAATGTTCGGGGCAGTCCCCGAACAATGGTCCCAAAGAGGGTGTTCAAGACCTAAAATATGGTTTAATTCGAACAAAAACCCCCACTCTTTTGGGCACTTTGGGAGATTTGGATTTCAATTTGATTAAATGTCAGCGCTACAACCCTTACGTATGACTGACTTTTCTCATCTAACTCAACATAAAAAGTGAGAAAAATTTTTAATGTTGTCAGAAAAATTTGTGAAGTCGATGCTTTGATGTTCAAATCATCCAAAAATCGCTTCATACCGGGTTTTTGTTACCGCTTTCAAAAATCCAAATTTCAATCCAAAAATCGTCCAATTCACAAACTTTTACCCTTTTTGGATTTTTGTTATTGTTCGAAATTACCGTATCGGGAGCTTGTATTTATTCAGATTAGCAAGTGCTCTTCGAATTCCTTCCTCGACCATGGGTTTGATTGGCGTTCCGACAGGTACTGATGTGTGCTCAATTACAAACGACTCACCCGTGCATTGTACTTCCGTTGTCGGATTGATTGCGAAAGTGAGTTTGTCATCAATTGCGAACTTTATACTCACATCCACAAAATGGAAGTCTTTCGCTTTGCGCAAGGTAACGCTACATGGCTTGTCATACGGATAGGTGAATGTTGTAATGGCTGTGGTGACTCGATTTAGGTCGATAGGTTTCTCAATGTCAAGGTTTTCTTCTGCTAACCATGTAATGAAGGCCACCTGACTCGAGAGTCGTTGCAACCAACCTTCTACGTCATAGGTATCTGGTTCCGGGCAATCAATGACCGCAATCACTTTATTGGCTGTTGTGAGTCGAACGTCTTGAATCTCTCCGCCCTCATAATCTACAACTAAAACGAGGTTGTTTTCTTTGATCCATGAATGGTCTTCCATCAATGATTCCAACCAGTTCTCAGTGTCTTTCTTCTGTTGTTCACGAGCGTCTTTTCGGAGGTGAGCATAGACCTCATCTAGAATTTCTTGGTCATCGACTTTTTCTAGTTTGATTCGGAAGAAACTACAACTGTCCACTTGTCGCCCATAGTTTTCCAAATGGCTTGCCACGTCAGGCTCATATACCTTGCCGTCAACAACGATATAATCAGGAACATCCGGGAAGAGTTCTTCTTCCTGTTCGTCCGTCAAATCAACCATACCCATTTGATTTTGGATGGTGTGATAACGAATCCATGTCTCGTCATTCCAAATTTGGTGCTCTTCGTCTACTGTTTTGAATTCTCTAACGTTCATTTTAGTTCCTTTCTGTACGTCTACTTTGTCGATACTGTAATAGCGTCCTTTATACTCAACCTGATATTTGTTTTTGGTTTCACTGATGACGCGTACAGTCACCTTATCCTTTAGCGCTTCGTTACTTATAAGGAGCTTGAATCTGATGAGGTCGCCCTCTTTTTCTACAGTATAGGCTTGCTGCACAGTCAAGGATTTGCTAGTGGTTTCATCTCGCAACTGAATTCCTCCAAGAATTAGAACCACGAGTGCAAATATCATAGCTACTCACCAGTGACATACTCCAAAAAGAGTCGTTCTCGCTTTCTCACTTTGAGGTACATAATCAATCCCTACAATTAACAAGATGATTCCCAGGATGATGTTTCCGATAGCTCCGGTATCGTATTGTAAAAATTGGTACATAATCTGTTTTCCTTTCTAGTTTTCACCCAAGAGTTTTTCGAGTGCCTTCTTGTTTTCAGGCTCTTCTTCGTCAAAATAGATTTTGACAACGGGTTCTGTGTGGGTCGCCAAAGTAAAGCCGAAGACTTTCGCTGTCCACGTTTGTTTACCATACTCTATCTTGCCGATAATGCCCGTATTATCACCAATAATCTGGTAATATTTTACTTTCTTGTTGAGTTTAGCTTTTCCTTTAGTAGCGGTCAAGGTGTGATTTTTGTCGGATTTTCCAGTCTTTTCTATTGGTTTACCACCAGTATAGATTTCGCCGTTCACTTCATACGTGACTGTTGCACCCATGTTATTTGTGTATACAGTTTTGACTGTGTCTGTATGAGGATGGTCTGTGGGGTCATTACTCACAAAGACAGATGCGATAAAAAGCTGTGATGACTATCGAGTAGAGAAAGTGCACGCTACCTATGGTGATACCCACAATGTATTTGTTATTTTCTTTATTATTAGTCTCATCGCGATACTAACGCTAGTAGCACTATGGGGACGCGTGAATACTGCTAATGCGGTCACCAACATGCTTTGCAATTGTTCTGTTAATTCCATTCTTCGTCCTTTCTATTGTTTACATCCAATAAATCATCAAGTTCCTGTCTTGGACTTGTCTTTTGGAAGTAAATTTTCACCAGCTTGTCTTTCTTGCTGGCGGTTTTTCATTCCGAAATTTTCAAGGTACTCACCTGCGCTGCCGTATTCGATTTTTGTCGATAGTTCCTGTTGTATCACCAATCACTCATAGGTGCTCACTTTTTCGTTACGGATGCTGTGTCTTCGTGACAATCACAAAGGTGTTGTCGTTATGTTTAGGATATACCCGTAAAAAGACTTCGGATTTTGACTCTGTTTTCGTTTATGTGTTTGCTACCAGTAAATATATTACCGTCTGGCCATATAATGAACTGTTGCGTCTATATTGTTCGCACAAATGGCTTTTTACTGTATCCTTGTGGGGGAACATCTGACAAGATACCCCTACTTGGTTGTGGGATATACGGTGGCAAAAGATTATCGCCACAGCCATTGAGATAGTGAATAGCACGGTGGTTAGCTCGATACCCATCTTTTTCGCTTTGTTGTCTGTATACAAGTACCAGAGGACCAGCGATACCAATGAATAGACCTACACTCAATACCACCGACATGTTGAATAGGTCTCGAATTCTCTTTTTATTGGCTGCATAGGTGTCCTTTCTATTTATGTTCGAATTGCGTTTGAGTTTTCTTTATCCATTTGTTCTGAATGAAGTGAAGTTTCACCACCCAAACCGAGCTTCTGGATGGCGCTTCTGTCATCAGGTTCCGCGGTTTCAGCTTCGTATTGAGCTGCTGTTTTTCAGCGATTGTTTCTGGGCCTTTGTGAACATCTAGGTTCCTTTTCTATTTCACTCTTTGTTTTCGACGCCGATTACTGTTTGAGTAAAGTCGATAACGGTGTCTTTGTCGAGTAAGGTGTCAGATAGTCAATCACAATGACGTTCACAATCTTTCCATCGAAAGTAATTCGAACTTTAGCGCTTTTTGCGGGGTTCAGCGTTGATCGTGAATTCATAGGAATTATAACTTGAAAACTGTGATGTTTCTGGTTCCAGGTTGACAAACCTTCGTTATCGAAAACGTTGGTACGGAATTCCTCGGCCGAGAAATCTATTGATTAGCGCTGAGCATGTTGAAAACTGAGGTTGTGATACGAGTTTTGATGACGTTCAGCGAGACCTCTTGTCGTTGTTCGTGTTAGTGCGAGTTGGCTGGTTGTTCGGCTAATGTTGTCATGAGGATGTCCTTTCTATTTGTCTTCGAGTTCAATAAAATAAAGACCAAACCGTTATTCCAGGTCTGGTCGTTCAAAGTTCTATCAGCTTTGGTTCAGTGATTTCAAGTTTTGGTTGATTTTGTCCGCTATTCCCATATAATATTATCTGAATGTTTTCGCTGCGGGAGAATTTGCAACATGTTCGTCTTCGAGTAGTGCAGCAAACGATCCGTCCTGATGTCCAAGTTGTGATGGCGTCCACTGCTCTGCGGAGCATCGGTTCACAATTTTTAACCATATATCACTGGTTGGTTTTCCGTGTGTAGTTCAACGAGGTCTTCGACAAACGAGTTCGTATGTTGGCTCATCTAAGCGCGAACGGAGTTCGTTAAATTCAGCACCTTCAAGGTGTGATACCGCCTTTTGGTGAACAAGGTTATTAGGTTGTTCCATCCAGCTGACACTCGTTGAAATAGTATTGATTGATGCTCGATGATGGAGAATGTATTATCAATTTTATTGATGACGTGGGTCGAAACACAGCCCATCCGTAACCGCTTTATTTGTCACAATGAGATGGATATTGAGCTACCTTGTAGTAATAACCATAGTCCTCACTACTCGTTCTGGCAATCCCAACGAAAATAGTTTATGCGCTCTTTCCGGGTCCGTTGTTCTGATCTCGAAGGTTGAATTGATGTGACACAATATCTGTAGGTCGGAGTCTGACCAGCCGTACATTGTTTTCAGCTGTTCGCGTTGTTTGAAGGTATGTTGGTGTTCGCGTTCGGTGAAGCGTTTGGCATGGTATTCGCGTAGGAAACCGTCTTGATATTTTCAAATCAACGAAGAAATAGCGCGGTCTCAAAGACTTCACCGTCCGATGCTTGCTTTTCCGCTTCTGAGCAAAAAGTACGGCTTTAGTGTACCCTCAATAGCAAACGCTCGTGTGTTGGTGTAATTTCACGTCCAGCAAGGGGTTGCTAGTGCGTAGAATGCCGTCCTGCAAATAGATACCCTGCTCAGGTTTAAACAGGTTTTCGGCAACGTAGCGAGTCAACCCTTCCGACTAGGCGATACGGCATACTATCCAGTGTGTATCTGCCGTAGGCATAATTGCGTACGTGCTATATCCGCATATCAATCTGTAAGCAATGATTTTTAGTTCTGATTTGTTTGCATCAAGAAACTCACGTGTCTTTGTTTCGACACAGCAATGAAGTTCATAGTTGTATTCCTTTTGTTTAGTTATTCTGCAACTATAGAATACCACACCAGGGTGTTAAATTCAAGCACATCTCTTTCCCAAATATGTATCTACAACTCATTTATGAATTGGTTTGTTGGATGATATTTGTGCTCACTAATTGTTTTAAAATCTGCTTCCAAATCATCTATTCTTGTAATGAACAATGGCTGACATTTGGGTACTTTGAATACGGGTTATGGTTTTATATAAATGATTCAAATATCAACACCTATGCGCTCGTGTCCAGAACCGCCGGTCCGATATGCCTTCGGCATAGCGTTTTGACTTTTTAAGGCATGATATAACTTGATAATTTGAAACCATGCACTTTCATCCTCTATTCTTTTTCGGATTCTAAACCGCAATCAGCGTTTCCTTTGGGGGTTGGTGTGCGCCTCTTCGAAACCAGTTAGAGTTGAGCGGCTTTATTTTTAAATTCGTTCATCAGGCTGTATTTGCTCAGTTTTGTTACTGGTGATATCTGTCTTGGATTTTTCTTGTTGAATGAGTTTCTGTAATTTAGGTTCACGGCGTATTTATGCACATCATAATAAACCAGGTCTCGTGCAAATTTTCTTGCATGAGTTCCAGCAATCAGAAACCGCATAATGTGTCATATTAGCACCTTTCTGTTAATTCGTGCAAGATTGATCTGGTCTGTCAATCCTAGCATATGAGAATGCGGATATTCCGGACCAAAGGCACCGCGTCTCAGCTTATGCTTTTCGTAGTTGTCCATTTTGTAGCGGAAACCGAAGAGATTTTCGTCATCGTCAGCTTCTTGGTAGATGGGTTTTTGCAAGTCGCCTAGCACCTTCCATTCGTTATCGAATTGTTGGAAGAATGTTTGGAAATAGGTATAGTTTCCCGAGTGGATGCGTCGTTCTACATTTGACGCATCATTGTTTACATAGAGTTCGAGACAGGTCCCAATAGCTCAGAGCGAGAAACACCCGCTTCGCAGTGAACGAGGATGTGATAATTGTTCTCTTTTGCGAAGTCGCCGATTTGCTTGATTTTGTGAGCTTCTTTTTCAGAAAAGACAGGTAAATCAAGTCCTGTTTGTTCTTTGATAGGAATATTTGGGTCTAGTTTGTCAGCTGCGAGGTCAATAAAGGGAACTCTGAAAACAGCTTTTAGATTCTTAATCGGACGGAAAATTACCGGACAATCTTCTTCATTACGGATGTCTGTAATTGAAACGATAATGTAGTCTTCCTTGTTGAAATCAAATGGTCCACCGTAGTGAGCAGCTAAGAAGGCTTTTTCGGCGGAGAGAACTTTAATTTTTGGCATATACGGTGTCCTTTCGATTAGTTGTTTAGAAACATAATTGGCGCTCGGTGACAGCGTCCGCAGTGATGGTTAATAGTGTTAAGTCGTAGCCGTGATGCTCGACCTCGGGCCAGAACAGTCTAGCATTTGAAATTAGGTCAAAAGCGTCCAACTCTGATGATGTCGCAACCGTCTCAAACTTGTCTAGAAAACCTAGTTGTGCAAATCGTTTCGCTGCTAGCGCAATATCTGTTTGATTTGTTTCGGTAATGGCATCGTTGTTACTTCGGAAGCAATAGCTGATGTATCGAGTACCGTTATCGGGCGTGTTGAGCGCGTGGTCGAACGTGTCAAATCGTTCTTGAATGATGGCTTTCATGTCTAGTGGTTTTTGGTTTACCATGAGTTCTTTAGAGTGAACTTCGTATTTGGCTTGATAGTAGTCCGTAGTCCCTTTATTCCCAATCAAAATAAGTTGATTCATAATGAAATCATTTTGATTTTGAATGGTTTCTTCTTCACTATCAGCTCGCAGTTCAGGATGTTGTGACAAAACGGTTTCGATGGTACTACGATGATTCCCATACTGCGATGGATAAAGTTGTTTTGTAGTTTTGTCGAATACACAATTTGGCCAAACATCTTGATTGTTACCTCTGAGTAGGTATCGCTCTAAGCAATACCCGGCGAAATCAATGAAGGCTTCTGTCGTGAGAAGATACTTGAGTAAAGCGTTGACATCAATTTCTTCGGGATTGGTTGCCTTATAATGGTCAATGAATTCTGCTAAATTGGACTCGTCTAAAAATTTATTGATGGCTATCACAAGCCAAACCGGTGTGTGGGTAGAAATTGCTGCCGCATCGTGCGATACAGCTTCTGCGTCAAATTGCTCGTAATAACTTTGGAATTCATGTTGAAGAAGGAAACGCTGAATGTTTTCAGGATTTCCTTCGAATGCAATGTTATTATTGGACATACAATTCCTTTCTAGTCGATTGGCTTCTGGTGAACATCCCAATCAATCTGCTTGGTTTGTGGTGGAGCTTCGAAGTTTCCATTTGATTTCGTTTTGTTTGTGATAGTGTATGAATATACAACGCGCCCCTTCTGATCAGGTTTGCTTTGACCATAGGTGACAGAAATCGTATCGCCATCTTTATATTCGAGCCATTCTGAGTCACTCGGATCGATGACAAATTGCACACCTTCAGCTGTATTGATAAATGTTTCATCTTTGGATTTTACTACAGATGCTATGTGGTAAGTGTGCGGTTTTGCATTTTCTTTGGCTTGATTAATGTGAATTTGTGCGTCAATATAAACTGTTACCACATTCATGAAAAGGGCGAGCGCAACGGCACCAAGAATAATAATTACAATCATATGCTTCCTTTCTAACTGTTCCTTGCGGTTTCTACAACAATTTTGCGCCAGAATTTATCTTTATAGGTGGAAAGTGTGCCAAAATCATCTGTCATCAAATCGGTGACGGACATATCGTATACGGTGTCTGTCAAGAAACCGAACAAGGTTTCAAGGTCGATAGCATTGAATTTGCCCATGTTCATAATTTGTGCGGCCGGATTTGGGCGGTCGTCTGAGATGAATATGTCGTGTACGAAATCGTTTAGGATTTCTTTTGCTTTTGAGCTAATCAATGTGTATGATGAGGTGCGGTCAAATTGTTTATCGATTTGACTTAATACTTGTTCAGCCTTGTCGATAAAGTCGCAAATAACTTTTTGTTGCTCAGTCGGTAATGTGTCAAAGTCCGCAACCAGGTCTTCTGTTCGTGAAACGGCTTGTGCAAACGAACCTAAGTCCAATTCTTTGGTTATAGTGCCGTCTGGTTTGACATTCCCGATGAAGTCATCATTGGTGAGTTCGATAATTACTTCTCTAGCATAGCCGTTATTCATGCGAATGACTTGATGAGCGTCCTCGATTGTGCTTACGTTTTCGTCAAACTGCGATTTAACAAGTTCAATCAGTTCAAGGGAGGAATATAATCGGGCGGGGAGTTTGCGGAATCGACTATCGTCCTGATACTCATACATGAGTACTTTATATGTTTTTTCCATAAGGGTTTCCTTTCTACAATTTGTTTAACGAGTAGACTAAGTTTTTATTTTCAACCGATACGAATGGTTTGTATTGGTCGAGTTCGTCGAAAATGTTTTCAATATCGAAATCAGGAAGAAGTAGCGCAAAGGCATCGTGATTCCGGCGACCGTGTTTGTCTTGGGCGATCAACCGAATAAGGCGAATGAGTCCGTTTGTTCGGTTATATTCACTTTCAGAACTAAGTTCTTCGAATATGTTGTCAAAGGCATACGCGCGAGCTTGGACGAAATCTTCACCCACAATTTTGATGATGTTTTCAGGTGTTAATTGCTCATAGGTGTAAACTGGCATGAGCTTTTTAACGGTTTTCGGCTCTGTAATCAAATTGATTGGTTTTGCAAGATAGTATCTGTCGGGTTCTCCGAAATAGTATTTGTTTTTGGAACTTCTGAGTTTAACTTCATGACTGAATCCATATTTATTGAAATATCGGTTGACAAATCTTTCGAAGGTTACTTGGCCAGGTTCATCTGTGAGTTGTTGTATGATATCAATAAGGATTTCGGTTGAAATTCCTTTTCCGCGGCCCCAATCACCGTCGTATGATCCGTATGCGCCTGGGTCAGCGGGTTTGATGCTGAGTTCGTAGTGTTTGTCATCGTGATACATGGTGATGGTCACGTCACAAAGTTCGCAAGTATTGTCAGCCCATGTACCCTGGAATTCGGTTCCGGTGTAGTAGTCTTTCTTCGATATTTTCGATTTCGAAGTCTTTTAGTGCTGCGATGGTCATTTGGTTTCCTCCGTTTCTTGTGGGTCATGTTGTGGTGCGAAACCGTGGTCGAGGAATGCTTGTTTGACTTCTTCATCGGAGGCAGCGTAGTCTGCGTCCGTCAAAAGGTCATTTAATTTTAAAAATTGTACCATCCTCTTTTCCTCAATTCATAGATAATTTTCGTTGGCCACGGAAGCTCGTCGATTTTGAAGTATTTTTGTAAATACGGTAGATAGGTTTCGTCGTATTCTTTTTGCACCGTGGCGAATCTCGCATCCTCATAGCCGTATGGATAACAAATCCATTTATTGATGAGTTCAGGTGTGACGTTATAGGTTTCCTGAGATTCTCGTTCAAGCGAATTTAGTCCCCAAACGGTGTGCAACATGATTTCGTAGATATCGTGTTTAGCTGCGATATAAAAGTCTGGCTCTGTTTCTCTGTCAATTCGTTCTATAACAGTTGGTTTTGTGAGAATTGCGTTTTTAATAAGTTCTTTTATCCACGTGTGGATTTCTTCATGTACAACACTTGAGGCAACTTCGAACGATGTGATGTCGTCTGGATTTTGATCATACCCCCCAATCACGAATAACGATGACGCCATCAGGTTTGAGCACCTTATCGAGCATGGCGAAGGTTTCTCCGCGTTCTGGTCGTGATAGATAGCTCATCAATTCGTGGAAGACACTGGACAGATAAATTACATCGAATTCATCTTCCGTATTTGCGAGTTCTTCTTTTGTTAGAAAATCGATGGCGTTTTCTTTTAGTTGGTTTTGAACGATATTTGACACGTCGTAAGCGACGTAGTGGGCGCCTGTTTGTTGCACTTGTCCAATGAATTCAGGTGAGAAACCGGGGCCGAAATCGAGCAGTTTGACACCTTTATCGAGGTGTTTTTCAATTGCGCCGAACTTGGACGACGCGGTTTTGTTCATTCGCTCCTGATAGGTTTTGTTAGTGTGATTTTCCATTTAGTTCCTTTCTAGTTGATATATGCATTGTTATGGGCTGGGTGTGATATATGACATGATTGTTGCTGTTATAATTGTCAGTAATATCCATACAAGTATGAAGATTCCTGCGTTTACGTTATATTGTTTTGTAATTATACGGGTAGTGCTAATAACAAATATAGCTATGAAGATTGTAGTTATAATTGCGAATGCAATTAGATGTGGTGGTAATATCATATGTGAACATTCTTTCTAATTGATGAGTTGTTGTCAGCTGTATTCTACAATTTCAATTTTTTATTAACAAATGATTGATTTAACTCATTCATTTGTTTGTCACTTTCACCAAATCGGCATAAAGTGATTCTTTTGTGGTTGTCAACTTTTGAGTTAGATTGTAAAATAGTACATCGTGGTCGCACTCCAAATTCAAATCAATGTCACCCGACTGAATGGTCGTATCTTTGTGAAGAGTGTCTCTTGCTGCGACGAGAACATCCACTTGTTCGGTATTGATTTTAACTTTCAAACAATAGTTAGTTTGGTCAAAGTTTTCAACCTTGTTGCTTACGACCTTGAAATCCATTTCGCCGGATTTATAATCTAGCCCGTTGCGGTCACTGAAATCACGAATTTCAAAATGAATGTCTTTATCGTGTTTGATTTCTTTTTCTAAAAATCGGTAATTTTTGACAAATTCTAAGTAATAAGATAACCACGTTTCTAATTCATTTACGTTTTTATGGTCAAAATGTTTCATGGCTACCCTGTCGTCGTAGTAAGTTTGCCAATCTTCTCTAATATACCACGACGTAGTACTTGTTCCAAATCGGTCTTTTTCTAATGTGAATTGATATTCTTTGAAGAGTGGTTTGTATTTGTTGTAGAGTGTGTTCATAAGTTCAGTTTGTTTTTTCATATTGGTCTCCCTCATCTTTGAATTTTTCGTGATAGGTAATTCGTGATTCCCAATCTTCGTGTGCGCCCGAATAAGCATAGTGGTAGAAACTTGTTTTGTTATATGCTAGGTGGAACCTGTAATAGTCACAGTCGATGTCGATTTCGGTCGTCATCGAATGATTTGGGTTTTGAGTTCCATTTTTATAGATCCAGTTTATTAGAGCTTGTTCGCGTTCTTTTGTTTGAGCATTCTGGAGGGTGGATTCTAATTCTTTTAACGGTTCTAATTCTGAATCCAAGTGGTCATCCAATAGGCATGCGATGTTTTCGAGCAAGACAGCTATTGGAAATTTTTTATAGGGTGTTGCTGTGGGGTAATCACATTCACATGAGTGTAAAGAAATGTACATGAGGTCTCCTTTTCTTTATTTGTGTTATAAATAATATAAAGAAAAAAGACCATGGGTCTCATGGTCTTTTATTTATTTTGGTGTTTTGTAATGTATTCTTCAAGAGCAATTGCTTCGCCACTTTTTAGAATGACGTGTTGCTGTGACAGGGCCATCTTCTTCAAGTTGCGGAACAATTTTTAGAGAAAATAGCTGATAGTTCTTGAATAGAATATGGATGCTTCGTATCTAGCAATCGTCTAGAAACCGCATCATGAATGGCAACGTGGTCAATATTGTCCATATAGGTCTTAATTTTCGATGCGAGTTCGAGTTCCTTGTTTAGATGACGCATTTTCGACATAGCTGCGCGTTCACCTGCGAATAAAAATTTATTTTCGGAGCTTCGTGTCAGGGCAGTCCATATTTTGTATTGATATAGAGCGGAATGGGTTGACTTAGTTTTTCGATTTTGTCATATAAATAATAAGTTAAATTACTATTTTTAATTGGTAGTTTAATCGTGTTGGGTACGAACCGGGACATGCTCGCTTCGCTTATCTTGATTGTGTCCACAACATATTTATCATTTAGTTTGTGGACATAGTACAAACTGTCGCCAACTTCCAATTGGCGAATGATAACGTTTTTCATACGGCTTCCTTTCTATTTTCACTCAAGTCCTCGCCCGTGAATTTCTTACGAACCAACCCGTAGACAGCGTCTGGACTATAGTCGTAAGAACTATTGCTATAGGCTAGCGTAACTTCGTGAATCGGCGCAGATTCATCGAGTCGAATGTCTTTTTCGAGTTCGATGCTGAGACCGCTTCCTCCGCCGTGGATGCGATTAAAGAGACCGAAGGTCGTCGAGGCCTTGATAATACCCTGTTTTCTGACAACGGCTAAAATAGCTTCAAAATCATTACTATCAGGGATTGCAATAAGTTGCATCCCATAGAGCTCTGTATCGTAATCGTATAATTCCTCATATAAGGTTGTCAAAAATCTGGATGTTTTGCGTTTTGCTTCATCATGCACATCATTTACCGAGTATCCTTGTGTTTCAATGAGCCATTCGACAGGTGTCTCAATGGTACTGATTGAACTGTCAGGCTCATTATAACGTGCTTGAATATCCGAATATTCATCGTCCCAAGACTTACCAAAATAGATAGTCAAATCCTCGGGAGCTGAATTGTGTAGCAACGTGTTGATGTTTAAGTCATGTGTGATGTATTCGTGATATAATTCAGAATAAAATTCGCCGTCGGCGTCTGCGCCGGGGTTTCCCGCATAAAATTCACGTAAGGTTTCGTATTCTGGATTCCATTCTATGTTTTCCCACACATATTGTTCAGCAGCTTGTTGGAATGTGGTGTTGTTTTCCATCGCAGCATCTAAGATTTCCTCGAGAGCTTGTGAACTCAAGGCGTCTTGATAATCCCAATACATTTCTTCCTTGAATGTCTCTCCAGTTACTTCATGTAAAAACTTTACAAATTGTATTTCTTTCTTCGCTTCCTCACTTGTGAAATCCAACGGCTCCAATTCATATTCAGCCAGTAAGTTATTTAGTTCTTGTGGATTCGCAATGATGTTGTGTTGCATGTTGGTTGACACCAAAAACTGGTTCAATGTTTGTCCGTTTGATAAATGTGTTGATAATAACATTAATGTTCCTTTCTATCTAATACCAATGAATTGGTTGACCCGTGGCAAGGTCTCTAAGAATACTCATGACACCCGCAATAAACAAAGGTAGATGAATAGTGGTAACACGCACATAACCAATAACCCTGTGAAGAATGTCATGTCTTCCAAGTCTGCATCATGTGGCGTTTTAGGTTCTCGGGTCATCATATACACGGCTAGCTTTATGAGAAGTATACCGATGAACGCGATGCCGAAACATGGTAGGGCACCTAGGTTCATTAGTTCCATGAACGTATCAGTTTCTTGTGTACAATGCATTAGGCACCTCTATTCCATATAAAACCAATCACCTGCCCGACCGAACCTACGGTAGTGTCATAGTGATACCCGCCATCGTCTAAATAGACATGAAATAACTCGTTGTCCATTTCGATGGTATACGTGTAGCCGTCCTCTGATTCGGTAACGATGATTTTGTTTGGTTGCACGCGAATGTCGTATGTAGGATCTAGATTGTAGAGATCCTCTACTAATTCCTTTGTATATTCTAAAATGGTTTTCATTGTTCCTCCGTTATGCGTCGTTTGATTGAGCTAGCAGTTGTTCAATATTATAATCATAGTAGGCGTAGTCCCAGAATAAATCGAGATAGAAATCATCGTCTTCGTCATCAATATGATATGCTTCATAAAACTCATTCAAGACATCGTAGTCCCCGTTCCAATCGACAAGTACTTCAGACAAGTAGTCTGATAGTTCGTGCTCGAAGGTTGTCCCTTTGATTCGTGCGCTTTCTTCGATTTCTTCAATCTCTGTCGCCTCCAGCTTTTCATCGGGTCCCCATTGATATTTTTCACAGAATGGGCTCTTGGTCCTGCATCGTTTTTGTCAAAAACTGTACAAACTCGAATTTCGTTCTGTGCGTCTTCGGTGGTCAGGTCGAGTTGCTTTGCGCCCATATTGGTCAAGAAGAAAGACAGGCGTTCGGGGTCACCAACGATTGCGTAGTGATTTCCTACTTCATCAAGAAGTTCCTGTAATGTTTTGTCCGTGGTCACTTTAGTGGTTAGTAATGACATGTTATAGTCCTTTCGTTAGTTTTCTCCAAATAATGTTTTGGTCGATGGTTCTTTTGGTTCTTTCCGTGCGTCATATTCTATGGCCACACGAGCCTCAGGAATGGTCTCGCTGTCAACGACCATACCGAACCATTTTAGTGGGCGTTCGATTTTTCGGTATTCGACCTTCACAATTCGGCCTGTTTTCTTATCTGGTTTGGTTCCTTTTGGCCATTTTTCAATCAGATTTTCTTTTGGCATTTCTGCTTCTCGTGTGGTCGTATCTCTATTGTTACTTGCAGTAATTTTCAGAGTTGCTGTGTCCATGTTGAAGAATAAAAACGGTCGATATAAGGTTTCGATGTCTGATTGTTCGACGGTTTTTGTGACATCAATTTCATTGGTTTTCCATGGTGAATTCTCCTGCTTAATAGTCACGTGGGCACCAATATCGTTTTCATAAATTGTATGCCAAGCTTTTTTGGACGATAGTGATAATTCTCGCATGTTGGCCGTGGTCCCACTTGTCATCATGAATATACCCGCCAGAATCGCACATACCGTGAACATTCTACAAGTTCGCTGTTCATTTTTGGTTAATTTTCTCTCTTTGTCTTCTTCACTGAGGGCATCGTCTTTTGTGATTTGCTTCTCATTAGCTTTATGCATGAATGTTATGACAAGTATTGCTGTTGCGATAATAGTCGTAGTTGTGACCATCAATATTGTATACATATCTTTTCCTTTCTAGCTGTAATACGGATCATCGCCGTAATAGCGATGTTCCTCGTTTGTCATGCGCTTGCGGATGTCTGTATCCATGAAGTCACTCAATTGTGAAATCTGTTGGAATTGTACGAGGTTTTCCTCACTAGAATTGAACCAGGCGTGCCGAAGAGTTTCAACTACCTGTTTTGTTTTGGGGTTGTATCCTTCGCCAATATAGGCTTCCCTGATGAAGATATCCCCGTACTTGTTTGTTTTATACACCTCAGTATCCCATGGGTGACCAATTTCCTCAAGCATTTGCAACATCTGGGTAGTTTTCACCTTGTTTAGTTGCTTTTGTGAAAAATATTTTCTAGCCAACATTTGGATTGAATTTTTTCTCACATCATTGACGCGCCACCACACGCTCAAAAGAGCTTCTGCCAAACCACCTTCAATGTTGAAGGCTCTAGAATCGAATCGCGCATGGAACAATTTGGATAATAGTACCTGCTTGTATTCTTCGTCCTCTTGGACCTGAATTAACTCCAACCATCGTTTATTAAACTCAGCCGTTGCAATCACAGCAGTCAAAGAAACAATCTTTTGTAGCTTCCCCTCAAAGAAGGGCGTAAAATGTTGTTTTGTTCCGTTGTTCATCAATACGAGTGTGATTTCATCGGAACCGACATAGGCTAATTGCGCACCTTGCACTTGTTCTGCTAACTTTTGAGCTGTTGTAGTCATAGCTTCCGTGAAATTCTCGTCAAAGGGTTTCTTCAGGCCTTTGACAAAAGAACCGCCTGAGCGCATATCCAATCGAACAATAATTGGTTTTGTGGGGTCGAGCTTTGTTGACTCCGCCTTTTCCATCTGTTTCATATTTTCTGCAACGTCATTCCAGTTCAATAGCCTGTTCTTCCTCTTTCATTATTTTTATCAGTTCGGTCGTTGTGATACCTGCGTGGTTATTTGCAACTCGGGTAATGGCGTCTACAATAGTTTGTAGTGCCATAGGTACCACCCGGTGTTTTAATTCGTCTGTCCAGCGATACCATTTTGCGTCATCCATACCGGCTAGTTGTGGTCCCGCATAAGGTAACACTATGGGTTTGGTTAATCGAATACCAAAACGCTTGTGCGGTGGTGATAGTGGGACTTCTTCCATGACCATTTCGGTTTTCGACACTAGCATGCTGATGTCCGCCATATTGATGGTTATTTCTCGGTCTTTGCGCAGTTCTTCACCGGTAGTGAGAAGATATTGCTTATTTTCTTTTTTGTACCGCACATAATCGACGTGACAGTTGAACACGCTCAACAGATTCGGATATTCAACAGTAACGTCTGGAATATGTATGATGTCAAACTTGTATCCGGTTTCATCAATATAGTCCTGAACAGTTTTACCTTCAATTGCGATACATTTCACAATTTCTGGCAAGTCGATATCATCTAGGTCGATATAACTATATGGTGCGTCACGTAGATAGACTCGTTCTGTAGATTGGCTGTATTCGAAATCTAGTTCTAGAAACTTTTCCAACAGTTTTAGGTTGTGAACAGTTAATTTCCCACTAAAATACTGCAAGTGCTCTACGTCACAACTTTGTAACTGCTTTTTCAATTTCTTTCAAATAATGTCGCACTAATGTTTTACGTTCTCGTTGTGCGATAACGGTTTGTTGCATGGATGTTCCTTTCAAATGTATTTTTCGATATTTTCGATGATTGCGTCGACCATTTTTTTATCTTGGTCAAAGAGTAGTTCGCGTAGTTGAGTGAGCTCGACGTATTTATAATCATCGATTTCGGGAAATTCCTTTTTGAAATACTCGCTATAAAAAGTGTTCGAATGCAGGTCATTTAGGTCCCAAATCTCATCCATGGGATATAGAAAATAAAATACATTTTTCTTTTTACATTTGTTTTCAATACATTTTCCAAGTCGTTGATAGTCAACATCAATCCCGGTTTCCTCTTTGAATTCTCGTATGGCTGCGTCTTTAACATACTCACCGTCTTCGATGTGTCCTTCCGGAAAACCATACTTTTGTACATTTTTAAAAAAAGGCCCGCCGGGATGAGCGACAAGAAATTTGAATTGATTTGTTGTTACGTCATAATAATATGCAATAATACCTGCGCATTTTTCTTTTGCCATTTCCGGCTCCTTTCTAAGGCACATGCGCCGTTCATTCCAGACGTATGTGTCACTGTTTACAATTTTTTTCGGTAAATATCAGTCGGTTCGTCTCCATCTGTATAGATAGCGGTGAGGAGTTCTTCCGGCTTGTCAAAATTGTCAATGTGGATTAACGCATCCTCGTCTTTACCATCGAAGGATGCCACTGTGATATCTACCAAACAATTTTCACGCTCGGTGTTGACATCAATGACTAATTTTTTCTGCGTGTTCGGAATCACAAATTCTACGAGTTTATTTACTTTTAATGGTTTCGCATCAATCTGAGCTACAAAGTAAATAGGGTTTGTCGTGTTGATAGTGGGCACCCCTTGTTGAAACATAGCATTCCATTCTTTGTCGGATAATGTTTTGCTTTCGTCATAGATCTCAATATCTTCGCCACTACCAAAATCATAGGTGTGATAAGTTAATCCGTATTCAAAGTTTCCGCTGGCTGCCATCTTTTCGACTGGGATGTCGGTATCTAAAATGACGCTACCAAACAGGGCCAAATCAGGATAATTTTTCAATGTACTACAGCTTTGAAGAGAACTTCTTTCCGTTCGATGCTCGTTTTTGCAACGCTAACCTCGGGTGAATCCACCGAGTCAATCTTGGATTTATTTGGTTCCGTATACGGGTTTTCCCACACCAACTTTGGCCGCTTCATTTCAATACGATGTGTTTTTGGTGCGAAATACGAAGGTATCTGTAGACATTCGTGCAACTTGACGGTCAAAAAGATTTTGTAGGGCTTCACAAGTTAAGTATGATTCTAATGTGTTCATGTCCTTCCTTTCAAATGCGTTCATGAAAAAAAAACAACAATCACAAGAAAATTGTGACTGTTATTTCGTGAGTAAAAATTGGGTTTAGGGCACCCATTTAAAAGACCTCACTTGACGTCCTCCCGGGGTTGAAACCCCGGGATTCCCGTTTACCTCATGGTAAACGCGCTCAGTTCTCGTCTCCAACCCACGGATGAGTCAAAGGCGACTGCTAAAGAGCAATGACCTGCTTCGGGTAAAGACCCGATCTCGGTATGCATCTGAGCTTGGAAGTTTCACAAGAAGGAAGACACACATCGAAACACACATCTTCCGCCGCAAGGCCTCTTTATACTGAAGTAGAAATAAGAGGTCTTGTCTTGTGCGGTGACGAAGGAGCGTCAGTCCCTCGGGTTTGATGTCTTTTCCTTGACAATGAATGTTTAGTTAAGGTACCAAGCTAAACGCTTGGTTTCCATTGGTTGTTGAAGGAAGTCCTCCATTTGAGCATAGAAATCAGGAAAATCCTGTTCTAATTGTTCTGGTTGGTAGCGACCGTTCTCAATATGTCCGATGAGAAAGGCCGAATAGAGATCGCGTTGTACACTCGGATAGTCATCTGACAGGTCATACATGCGAGTGGGAAGAGATTTTTATCAAAGGTTTGAGTGATGTGGTTGTATTGGCTAGGTTTCACGTCTTTTGGTGAAATGACTTCTACGTCAATTCCGAGTTGAGAGGCTCTAGTTTCAAGAGCGGTTCTAAAGACACTTGGAGCAGCCCTAAAAATAGCTTTTCCATATTGATGCGGATGTCGCGACTTCGTTTCTGAAGCCCTTTGACATTCAAGTCTTCAATCTGAATACTGGACGCCTGTGAAACGATTCGGCTGACTAGTTGTCCTTGAAGCTTTTTACGCTCTTCAGATAAAGAACGATTGATGAGCGATGAAAATGGACTATTAAATCCTTAATATTCGAAAATGTTGTCGGCCTGATTCATCCCGGGGTTGAAACCCCGGGCTCTCTCAGACCGTCCATGTGGGTGAGGTCGGCATTGTCGAACTTGTCACATCGTAGAGAGGTGGTTCGTCCCATCGTGTTAAGTATATCTCAATTTTGAGACATTGTCAACTATAGCATTTCGAACAACTGTACGTAATGTTCGATTAGGTCTTGTCGTCGTTGTGCATATGACTGTGCGGGGTCAAATGCGTCATACAGCGTTGCGCTATCAAAATCAATGCGGTTATAACAACGTTCGATATAAAACCGTTCTGTGTTGTTTTCCAGTAGAGCAATTTTACCAGGCTTTACGTCCAACTCGTATAACACGCGGTCCAGTTTTTGCGCATACACCCTTGATGGCGCCTTGAGGACAAATTCTCTCACCTGCGCTGCATATTTGTTCTCGTAGATATTGGTGAGTTCACTTTCGATGGCACGTTCAAATACGTGTTCTTTCAGCTGCAATTTCCCATATGATGTGTTGAGATATTTTCTCAAAAGATTTGCTTGATATTTTGTGAGCTCACCTTCTGTAGTTACGCTTCCGCCAACATATGTGAATGCAAGCCCTGTTAGGTTCATAGCAACTTCGACGCAGTCTTCGTATCTACGCGTTCTCTTCACGTATGCTGGGTGTTCACCCCAGTCAGGTTCATAAAAATTTGTCGTCACGTGTAAGGTTGTGATTTGTTCAATATTGTCAGCCAGGACGGGTTCGAGCTCGATTGGCACACTAATTTTTCGGGTTTTACGTTGATTTCGTAAGTTTTCCATGTCAGCAATCAGTTCGTTTTCGTGTTCAGACAACCAGCCATATTGCTCAAACGTTCCAGAAGCGATTGGTGAAATATCAAATTTTTGTGAGTCATTTCCGCGTTTGATTGTCACCTCATATGCTCCATGATTAGATTCCACCCTCGTAATCAAAATATAAGCCTGGTTGTTTCTCAAGTAGCAATTCTTGAATGCGTGGCTCTGTGAACAATCCAATTCCTGACGGTCCAAAAATTGTTTTCATCTTTTGTTCAAAGCCAGACTGTGTGATTTTGGTGGCGTAAAGAATGAGATAGTCATGGTCAGCTAGACCGGTAGTGAGATAGTGAATGAAATCGTGTGTCAGATTATGGTCAAGGTAGCATTGTGTGATACAGGTAACCAAATCATTTACGTAATTTTCGCTCTCTAACTCGATGGTAGTTTTTACACGCAATCCGTGAGCTTTGGTGAGCGTAACTTCTGTGTCTCCGGGTAGGTTACCCAACTTGTTTTGTAATAGGGTAGCAAATTTTGTTGCACACTCCTCAATCACGGTGTTATCATAATCATATGCGTCGCCTTTTAACTCTGAAAATTTCATAATATTCCTTTCTGTATGACATGTGAATTAATTGTTCCAAATTTGCGTGTCTTGTATTTCACAAGAAAATTGGGTTTGGGCGCAGCCCATTTAAGAAACCTCGCGTACGCGAGGTTTTTCTCATTTGATTTCAAACAAGGTGTTTGGTGAGGTACCTGTCGATGGTTCATACTCAACGACTAAGTCCAACAAAGGGATGCCGCTAGTTTCGACGGTTAAGCCATACCAGGTGACGACGGTTTCTCCCTTCCCGTAGCGAACTTGGGTAATTTTCCCATGTGTCTTTGCACTTGGTTTATTGCCATGAACTTTTTCTTTCAGATTGTTCCGGTATAAATAGGCCCTCTCATGTGTTTGACCTTTTGTATTTGTGGCCTCAATGGTGACATGTGATGGCCAAATGGTTTTTTTACGCACGAGATTGTCAATATCATCATGGGAGACGGTATCATTTGCGTCAATAGTCTTATCCTGCGTCGATAATTTGATGTTCGCCTTGATATCATTTGGATAAATATTTGTCCACATTCCGGGTTGTTTGATGTTAAACCATATACCATTCAAAAAAGCGTATGATATGATGAATAATGCACCCATTTTCGCTGCACCTTTGAGGCTTTCGCGTCGTTCATCTTTTTTGAAGATGAGACGACCGACATGGTATAGTCCTGCCATTATAGATACACCGAGTGCGATTATAGCTAGGAGAATCAGTCCCACAAAAAGTTTAATGGTCATTTTCTTCTACCTCATATCCGAAAGCTTTTAGACTTTCCTTTGCATCATAGACATTATCATAGAAAAGTAAATCGTTTTCTAAAGCGTCATCCATGTCATCAGTTTCTGCAAATTCCTCATTTGCTAAGTCGATTAAAGCATCTGCGTCAATTTGTTCGGCAATACATTTGCCGTCTTCGTTATATACGTTGTACATATTCAGTTTTCCTCTCTAATCGTTGAATAGTTTTTCTGGTGATGGTTGGGTTTTTGGGTCGTATTCGACAGCCACCCGTACTTTGGCCATCTTTCATTTCTCCGACTTTTATGCCAAACCATTTGTTCGTGGTGTGCTCTGGTGCGTACTCCACTTTGATAATACGTCCTGCATTATAGTTGGTTTTCGCACCTTTCGGAGTTCGTTCGATGATATTCTTTCGCTCTAATGTCGCTGTTCGTTCAGCTTCTCCGGCTTCGTTTTTCAGTAAGATAGTGATTTCTGATTTCTTTTCGTCATCTCCCACACCAATTAGGTCATCCGCTAATGTTGTCAAATTTTGTGGTCGCGACATCAATTTATCAATTTGTTTCTTGGTCACCACTTTTCCGGTTTCGATGTTGTGGTCGGTTTGGTTTACATGCAGCGTGACCATAGTGTTCGAGCCACCATCATAAATCGTTCGCCAAGGTTTGTTATGTGTTTCTGAGGACATTCCCACAAAAACAGCCAATATGCCAATGAAGCCGATGCTTATTTTGATTACTGCTTTCTTTTCGTTTTCATCTTGTGACACAAATCCTGATAGGGCAACAACTCCGAAAATAACGATGAATAACATTGGTAATAGTATCATATTTTCCCCCCTTAATCTTTGAATAGGTTTTCCGGCGGAACCACCTTGGTGCCTTCATATTGGATGGTGATTTGCAGTTTTGGTGTTGACCGTGTGCCAATTGACAATCCTAATAGTTTATCTGTGGTGGTAGCTGGTTGGTATTTAATGGAAATTACCTTACCTTTATTTCTATTAGGGTGTTGACCTTTTGGCCATTTTTCAATAACATCTTCGGGAGATAATGTTGTGACACGTGTCGCTGTTCCGGTATCATTTTTGGCCCTGACGGTAATTGTAGCTGGCGACTTTGGGTCGTCTTGATCCGAGAACAAATTGACAAGAGTGATACGGGTCAATAGTTTATCCACGTCCGCTCTCGATGTGATGTCATTTGGCGTCATTGCTATGTAATGACCGTTTTCGAGGGTGATGTCGGCTTTGATATCATTTCGATACAAGGTCTGCCAGGATTTTGTTTCTGTCGTGGAGCTTGCTGCCATCACGTGAAATACTATGAATGCAATGCTTAGCGCCATCACTCCATGTCCTGCAAGTTTGTTCTTTGCCGTTAAACCCATACCTGTGAAAAAGGCATAGATACCAAGTCCGATTAGGGTGATATATAAAAGTATGTATGTCATGTTTTTCTCCGTTAGTTCAGTGCAATATCACACGGTACGTTGCGTCCGACAATATTAATAGTCGACGTTTCCATCGCCACTTTCTCTGCTTCTTCGAGTGTGTTGTATAAGCCCAACAGGACTACGACATCACCGTCCTCGGATTTGTCAATATCGGTGACAATATGCTGTGTGTTGGTTAATGATAGAATTCCACTTTCTAGTAGTTGTTGCATTGTAATGTTCGAAAAATCACTCAACTGTCCATTTTTGAAGGTGAGTGAACCTGAAACGAACATGAAACGATGTTGTTTTGGTCCGCGTGTCCCATCCAGATTGTTTCGACTCACACAATAGTTTACTACGACGAATCCGTCCCCCGGTGTGATGGACATATCGCTGCAATTATAAGTTGCTGAACTACGACCTTTGGCAAATTCGTTTTCATAATTTTCCAATAAATCCGCAAATGCTTGATAATTGAAATTTTGTCGATTGATAGCTACTTTTGTTAACATAGTTTTCCTTTCTTAAATCAGTTCGTTTACCCAACTTGTAATAATACTGTCTGCTTCGTCGTCGTAAGGGATTTGAATCGCTGTTTCAAGATTTCCGTATCCGTTAAATCGAACATAATCATCATTCCAGCGCACGTCTCCAAACAATACTGCACGAACAGCCCCGATTGGATCGCTCTCAAAATAGAGGTTGTAAAAATCCTCATCATGAGGTTGCCATTCAGACACGCTGAAGTTCTCACGGTCACCGTCGGGTAACTCGTAGTACAGCTCCGATACGTCCTTCTCATATAACTCATACAATTTCGTCAGAAGTTCATCTATGTCATCATAATCCAACCATTTGTCGTGCGCTTTAACTTCGAGGACGCCTTCATCGGTGACGATGTTGATTTGACGTAGCGTGAATTCGTCATCATCTGAATAGTCTTGTAGCAGTTGCTCCCACTTCCGTGTCCTCGTAAATGTTGAGGGTCGGTACATCATTTAATTCAACGGTAATTTCTTTTATCATGTGATTTCCTTTCTATTTCTGCACTGTTGGATATTGGATATCACCAGCATTGATTTCATCACTAGGTAATCCATTCAATACGCGGTAAATGGCTCGTTCGATATGTCCCAGACTTGGTTGATTTGCGTACGCGAACGGAATACCGTTTGTTTTACATGCGTCCACTAATACTGGAGACATGGCGTGATTGATTCCTGTTTTTCCGATAATGACCATATCTGCACCACTTAATAACTTAGTGATTCGAGTATGGAAACCTGCGATATTTGTACCGAGTTCTTGAAATCGTACATCTAATGCTCCGCTTTGCTTGAGTGCCGCTTCAATACCTTGTGTCATGCGGGGTGGTACACCATAAATCGTGATAACTTTTCCCGTCAAATCATAGTCTATTCGAGTCTTCACCACTTCTTGTGTCACTGACGTTGGTGTCTTCTTGACTGTGGACACTTTGATAGGTTGTGATGGTTGGGGGCTAGTGTTAACATATTGAGAGCGGTATGCCCAGTTAACATGTGGGTATCCATCATTCTTGATGTAGATGTCTACTGTATCGCCTTCGTTAATTCCAAATCGTTCTGCTAGTTGTCGGAGGTAGAATGTTTCGAATGCACATCCATATTCCGTGATGGTATGACCATTAATATCTCGTTGCACATACAGTTCCATTGTTTCTGGCTCAAGTTCAACAATTGCATGATGAATATATCGCAATTCCGGAGCGGTTGGGTCATCACCCAAATCTTCCAAGTCCACGATGCGACCAAAAACTCTCGGCATTGAACACGTTGTCCGTGATGCAAGTCGAGAGCTCGATACTCTGAAATGGTACCAACATGGCATGCTTGTTCCATTTCATCAACAATTTCATAATACCCTGCACGTAAAAGAACTGTACCAACAATTAACGAATTCTTTGTCATTGTTGGTTCATCTGTGGTCGGTTCTGTTGTGGTAGGTTCAGCCGCCTCTTGTACCGGTTTCGGGTTGCTCTCTACGCTTTCTTTTTGGGCATCAACTGTTTCGGTGGTTTCCCCCTCAATCATAATGGGTGCCAAGAACTCTCCAAACTGTTGGTCTGTTTTGTCCCAAGAAGTGTTGTCGTTTGCGATGACGCGTTCAAGTTGGCCTTTCAAAATTAATTTTCGGCAACGTTCGCGCATGATGTCGTTAAATGTTTTTACCATATTATTCCTTTCAATTTCCTTCTAGTAATTTGTCAATGGTTCTTGCGTCTTCTGTGTTAGCATACCCAAGTTCGATTTCTAAATCGTGGTTTCGTCCACCAGCGATATGAATGCCGAATAGACTAACCGTATCATCATATGTTGTATATGTTATTTCTTTACAACGGTTGCTCTAGACTTACCTACAAAAGTAGCACGTCTGATTTCTTGTTGTCGAATGGTGCCACCTTTTTGAAGAGTCAACTGGCCACCAACAACTTTGTCGTGTCTCGGATGATAAGATAATTCTTTTCCACCTTCTACGGTGACACTATTGTCATCTTCAGGTACGAACAATACCCTGACGTCTTTGTTGTTTTCATAGAGTGTCACGGTCTTTGTGGTGAGGTGTTGATTAATCATCAACATCGCCGGAAGCCATGTGATGCTGGCGATGATTGACAGTGCGCAAAGCACTTGCTGTGTTCTAGTTTTACACCGGTCGAAAACACCAAACAATAGTACAACTGTACACACAGCTGATACCAGGATGGAGATGAGTGTTACTTCTGTCATTGCTTTTCCTTTCTAGGGCAAAATATAGTTATAAAATTCTCTACCTTCTGGCGAATTACCTTGTGATACAGCGGTCATTTCTTCTACGAATTCGTCGATTGTTAATTGTTGGAAGTGTTCTAAGTTTGCTATTAACATTTTCATCAATGTTGCTTGTGTCGCAGGGCTTTCGTGAACGCTTTCGAATTCGATTAGCGCTTCAGTGTCATTAGAAAACTTGAATAGTATTTCTGTAACATACAGTGATACATAATCACATGTGTTACACGTTGAGTTTTGGTCTTCTGTCACATCCATATCAACAACCCCTCCATCTTTGAGGGTGATTAAATATTCTAACGGCTCATTCCAATACATTGGTATCCTCCATCGGTTCTTTTGTAGCAAATATAATCAACTCTTCGTTGGTGATTTGTTTGCGTGCGTGTATGTTTAGATTCAATTTGCCATCATCGATATACTCAAATGTGAGTCGCTCAAAATCCACAGTCAAGTTTGATTCATTTGTTTCGATGGTCAATTCCGTAATCAGTTGTTGCACTTCAGCTTGAGGTTCGACAACTTCTGTTGTGAATTCTCTTAACAACTGTTTAAATAATCCGCGGTCAAAGTCATATAATCTTGTTGCGACATAGGTCATCACTTGTTCTCGTGTGAACCCCGAACTTAGTGTCATTGGGCCACGGCTAGTTCGATATGCAGCTAATTGATACGTTGTTTGCTTTGTCATTGTGTTTTCCTTTCTGAAGGATGTCAATCATCCTCTGATGTATAAAAATAGTCAATTTTGATACCGATAACCTCACCACCGTCTTTTGCCACAAAACATGGGTAGACTCCGTCACCCAAACCTGTTGCGGAAATCGCTGAGTAGCGATCATTCCAAATCTTATAGCGATACGTTTCAGCTTTTCCATCCACAAGTGATCGGGCGTCAACACCGTATTGCCGAGCGGTATCGCGAGTATGTGCTTTTAACTCCATCAGTTGGATATAGTGTGACATCATCTCGCTCGTATCAGCCGTTGTCTTGAAATCTAACACATCTTGAGCACGCTGTCTTAACGCGTTTGCAATACGTTGTTCATGAGCTGTCATCGGACATCGCACGGTTCCGAATGTGTGAATACTCTCATACCATCGCTCATCAGTGATTTCGTCGGATTTAATGTGCTCAAAATGGTCATAGTCTATGATTCCGGCTTGACCTGAATCGACAAAAATTACATCGTCAAGTTTTTCGAACTTTTCTGGTCGAGCGACGCTCTCGTGCCATGCGATTAATGCACTATGTCGCGTACCCCAGTGTTGAATGTCTGTATGTTCTGCTTCAACATGCCATGTTCCCGGACGGACATTATCTAAAATGATATTGCCTCGACCGTCTAATCCATAGCAGGGGTCCGAGATGATAGCTTTCGTCCTTAACGTGATATCTCTGCCCACTTCGGTTGGTTGGGGAATGTCATCACGTTCATACTCGAACCATTGGTCGTTGAACCACTTTTGTAGTTCTCTTGTCCCCTCTTCAAGGTTGATGAAAATATTCAGCAATTCACAAGTTTGTTGGTCAATCACCTGACCGTTTTCTCGTACGGTCAATGTGATTACTTCATCCCCGTCAATGGTCGTCAATCCATGTTCAAGTTGAAATTCATCTGTATTCTGCCAATTTTGGTCCAATAGTGTTGACAATTCTGATAATGTTTTATACTGCATGTAGTTCCTCTAGTCCCCCTCGTGTAAAGTTCGTTAATATGTACTATACGTTCGTCGTATTATTCGTCATCTTCATCATATGTTGGGAAATAGTCGATTTTAATTCCGATGATTTGGCCATCTTCATTCCTTGCAATAGAACAGTCGTATCCCCCGTCCCCAAATCCTGATGATGTAATGACTAGTGTTTGTCTGTCCAGATGTAGTTTACGTGGTAGGTTGCAAGACCATCGCGAAGAGATTGCTCGTCAACGCCATAGTAGTTGGTTTTCATTTCCATATTTTTTTCTGCGCGGTATGCTTCGAGATATTTTGGATTATCGAACAGGTTTCCCCAACCAAGTTCTTTTTCGAGTGTCATACGGTTTTCGTGTAGAGGTCGTAGTTGTTCTGCTAGATATTTTCTTAGAACGGTCATCGGTTTGCGAACTGATCCGAATGTACGGACATTATCATACCAATTTTCATCTCGGTCTTTATCATCTTTGATATAGGCAAAATGGTCGTAGTCGTAGATACCTGCTTGACCCGAATCAACACCTACATGAATGCCTGTTTCTTCGAATTTATCTTCATCGGGTTCTTCAACCTCTTCGTGCCAGACGATAAGTGCTGAACAATGTTCACCCCAGTGGTTGATATTCAAATTTTCAGATTTTGTATGCCATGTTCCTGGTTTTACATTTTCAAGTACGCCGTTGCACCATGTATCAAGATCGTAACAAGGGTCTGAAATTACTACTGTATTACCGAGTTCGATGTTTTGTCCGTATTCAGATGGTAATACAATGTCAGCGCGTTCGTAGTTATAATCCCATTGTTCATCAAACCATTCTCGAACGTCATCATCCAATCCATAGGTATTGACTTCGATATTATAAATATCACAGGTTGTTTCAAGCACGATTTTACCATGTGCTGTGATTTTAAAGTGGATGAGTTGGTCGTTATTATTTTCGCCTTCTAATTCCCAATCTAATTGGAATTCGTCTGTATCGCGCCAATCTTGGGCGAGTAGTTGCGAGAGGTCATGGACGGATTTGTATTTGTACATGTGCAGTTTCCTTTTCTAGTCGAGTCCTTGGTAAAAGATGTAGTTCAAGTCATCGATTGTCCTATCAATGACACCATGGAAACGCTCATCAACATTAGTGAGCGTATAAGTTCCATCTGTTGTGTCGAGTTCAATTTTAGCAATCGGCATCAGTTTGTAAGGATATCCTACAATTTTTACGGATGGATCTAATTGTTCACGGGGGTCGACTGTAACGGTAATTTTTGAATTATGAACTATGATTTCAGTTGCACCATTTGGACTAGTAAAACGCAATCGGTCGTTATTTGTAATGACGTCTGATTTCATCAACAGTTCCATGAGTGTCGCAAATTTGGGTTTTTGTGTAAAAGCGATTAATTTGTTTATCACAATGGATTCTTTGTTTAAATATGAATATAAGGACATAGGATTTCCTTTCTAGTTGTCTAAGCGGTTGACGAGTTCGAGTCCACCAGGGATTTCACTCACCATGTCTTCGAATTGTGAATGAATGCGAAGTGGTTGTGGATGGGTTTTCAACAGCTCAATCATTTCGCACTTGTGTTCACGATAGTTGTCCATACCTGTGAAGCTATTGCACCATTCATCATAGTGATTGATGAGCCAATCAGCGGAGTAGATGTCACCAACTCCGTACAGGTCTAATTCGAGAAGTCTGTCGACTGAACATTCATCATCCATGTGGTGGGTTTCAATGATTTCAGTATGCTGGTCTGTCCACGTGAGGTTGATGAATTCGTGACTGAGATAGTCGGTTGAATAGTCTTCGTCGATGTAGCGGAACGTCACGTTAAAGTTGTACTTTTTCAGGTTGTCACGGATGGCGTTGAGGGCTGTTCCGTAATCGCGGTTGAAGATATCGTCGAAGAAATTTTCGGCTACATGTCTGAATGAGCCGTTGCCATCGCCATAGAAGTGTGATTCATAATCGTAATAATCATCGAATTCTTCAAGAATGGCGTTTAGTTTGTCAAGTGGTTCGGGTTGATTGATAATAGCGTTATTGATGTCCCGAATGAGAAGTGGTGTGTTTGCTATATGTTGTAGATAAAGCAAATAGGCTGCGTTAATATTGGTTTCGGCATGGATGGAGACTGTGCCGGATGCTGTTGTTGGATTAGCCATAGTTATTCCTTTCTTAGTCGAAGAAGCTTTCTTTGCATAATTTGAACGGCGAGTCAGGGTTTTGATCTCGTGTCATTTGCCAGTATGCTCGTTTACGATATGTTTCATATCGAGGGTCTTCAGTGTTTACAGATAGTTTGTTTGTTGAATCATCGAGTGTGTCGCTGTAGAACATTGATGGTATGGTGTATCCTGAGTTGGCCGTGTTTAAAACATCGAACAATTCAGGTTGAAAGTCCATTAGATAACCTGCACGAGCGAAAGCGTTAGCGTCGGATTCTATTGTATGCGGGCCGTTTCGATAGCTGTTTAACAGAGCGTTAATAATATCTTTACGACGGTCATTTTCTTCTTTTGTCAGCGGTCGAGTAAGTGGCGGGTGGTTCTTTTTGTAGTCTGATAACGCTAACGCTGTAAATCCAAACGCAATCAATTCAATGATGATGATTGGAATTAAACCGTCCATATAGACGACAATTGGGATGTTCAGTAATTGCGATATGAAAAATCCGATAAATCCCCACATCATTCGTGAGAAATATCCAATGCGGTAGCGTTTATAGATGAGATGTTACGATATAACGCCCCGCATAAGATGGCATATGATAGCACTGCTATTAAAGCTGTAAACATGAATGCCAGAATGTGTTCGCTGATATAGTTTCCGATTTGGTGCGCCATATCAGTTTCAGTGAACTTACAAAGTCCGAAGAGAACAGCTATAAATGTTATAACGCTAATAATTGCGATTATAACACCTTTTAACTGTTTGAAAAAGGCTTCAATCTCTTCACGCAATGGCGGTTTTTGATAGTTTGGTTTTGTCATTTGAATCTCTTTCTGTTATGGTGTGAATGGCCCCGATGGTTGGACATTTTCCAAATCCACGGTGAGCTGGTTGTTTTCGACCCAATGCACACACAAGAGATCATCTCGTTTCAATTCAACGTTGGTCCATTTGGTTAAGAGTTCACGAGTATCGAAACGTTGGTCAACAACTACACCATACCCATTTGGTGTTTTGTGGGTTTCGACTGTCATGTTTGGTCGAGCTTCTCCGCGTTTTGTTTGCGTGTTTTTATGATACTGCTCTACATCAGCAAGAAATTCTTTTAAGAGCTCTTCGGTATCTTCCCCTCTACGGGGTCAAAGTCGAACAACCAGTTCAAATGTTTTGAGTCGTAAGCATTTTCTTTTTTAGCAGCAAGTGCTGCAACTCGTTGTGGCAAACTTGATAAATTGAACTCATCATCAAGCAACTTGTGTTGTAGAGCTTTGAATGTTTTTGCATTACTACGAGGGTTAACAGAAACGTACATTCTGCACTTTTCTCCCGGTTGGCCCTGAGCGACAAAAGCTTGGAACTGTCCATATAGTTTAGCCGGTTCTTTGGTTGTTGTGAATGCGTTTCTACGTTCTGTGAAATTTGGTAGGGTTTTGTTATCTTTGTTTCGTGATACGAAAAGAACGACAGTTAGTTTGTCGCTCCCGTGGTCTTCGTCACGATTCCACTTGTTGAAGTTTCCCATAGGCGGTTTCCTTTCTACTTGACCGCTGATTTTGGAACACGGTCAATTGTATCTTTGTATTGAATTTGATAGGTTTTATTATCTTCGTCGATGATTTTGGCTTCGGCTTGTTTTTGTAAGTACTCTGATTTTGATGATTTTAGTTTGAATGTGATGGCTTTTCCATCTTTTGTCAGGTTGTAATAATCTTCAACGTGACCTTTTTGGATGGTTTTGATTTGTTCAGCTTGTTTATTTAGCTGCGTGGTGGACACATATCCGCCGCACACTCCGATGACCGCAACAAGAATGGCACATACTCCAAGTAATGCATCACCATCTATAAATATGGCGCCGAGTCCATGCCCTAGTGATATCGCTGTAAGTAGGACTAGTATGGCGACCAATCCGATTAGTAGTATGGTTTCAAAGTCATTGTTGATTAATTGTTCTAACATATCGTTCCCTTTCTAGTCCTTGAATAAGGCTTCAAGTTGTTTGTTAGTATTTGATTTGAAGGTGATACGAATTTCACCTTCTTGGTCCGATTTGCTCTGTTTACTTTTAATGCCGAAAACTTTTGGCGCTATCCCCTCGATTGAGCGATATTCGATTTTTTCAATATAAGCATTGGTTGGATCGATATTTTTCGCAATCAGATTATCTTTTTCCAACAAAACATTCTTCGTGATTGAGTCATCACCTTTTGTTGCTGTTAGTTTGATTTCCATCACATTGCCATTTTCTTTTAATGTTGATTGAAAGTCTGTGATATCTTGTTTTTGTTTGTGTTAAGGCTATGTTTTATCCGAAAAGTCGTCATAGGCAATTTTTCACTTCTGCCTTTAAGTCATTTTTATAAATGGTTTTCCACGAGCGTGTGATACTGGATAGTTTCCTTTTGTGTTGACGCCCAGTGTTCCTAAGGTGACCATGCATGCGAGGATCATACAACACCCGATAACATCCGCGTTTTTAGGCCCATATGGGGTTTGCGACCAAACAACAATTAGGCCACCAATAATTGCAAGTATAGCCGCGAATATAGCGATATTATATACATTTAATGCAATAAATTCTAGCATGAAATTCCTTTCTATTCTTCGCCGTGCGATGGCATGAAAATTGTATCAGAAACCGTTTTGCTGTAGGTTTTGTGTGTTTGTGTATCTTCAATAGATAATGTCCAAACAGTGCGTAATACTGCCCCGTTGCTGTTTCGTTTGATTTCCCGCTCTGTCAAATAACTATAATGTTCGCTGACATAACCACCCCAACCGTGGATAAATGACTCATTTTGGTTGACGGATTCGATTTGGAATGGTTGCGCATAATCATCTGCCGTCGTAATATCGTATCCACCGTTTGGTGCTTGAGTCAAGTTTAAGTTGATGCTATCTTGACGCAATCCGTTAAAGCGTGAATATTTGGACGATACGGAAACATCGGCATAAAGGTTTGTGACACGAATGTTGTAGTTTTGAGGGGCGTCATTTTTGAGTTTTACGCTCAAGTCCGCGATGGATGGTGTCGTAAAGACATAGTCATTGAGGTTGCGTTCATCTACTTTATAACTTGTTTCAAGCTCAATTTCTTGACCTTGTACCGTGATTGTATGTTCGCGGTCGATACCTTTTTTGGGGCTTTCTTGAGCGGTTTTCTCGGTTGAGTTAATATTGACAGCATGTGTTGTTTTAGAGGCTTCCTCCTCACAACCTACAAGGACGGCTACTGCGGTGAGAGTTGCCAGAGTGAGCGCTACTTTTTTGAGGTTCATTTTGGAGTCCTTTCTATTCGTCGATACCGATAGTGGCTTTGAGTGTGTTAATGATGCTTTCAGTTGAAATTTCTTGTGTTGCGACGCTTCCCGATGTCACATAAACGGTATCTTTTTCTAAATCATAATGAAAATAGAAATAAGCCACGTCTCGTTCATTGTGTAACACAATAAATTCATGGACGGCGTCTTTAAAATGTTTAGGGTTTTGGCTCGGTCTCAATATTCCAGTGCAGTTGTCAATGTCTTTAGTTGCATGAATTCGACATCGCCACGCATAAGTCATTAACAAATACGTTTTCATGGGGCGGAGAACTTTTTCGATTTCGGTCTCCATTTCAATGAGGGTTTGACGGTGTCTTCCGATTTCTCCATTTGGTGCTTCTAGTTCGTTTATTTTGTCTGTGATAGACGGCATTTTCGGTTCCTTTCCTTAATCAAAAATAAAATCGATAGCATCCTTGACATTGTTGAAGGAATCATCAATGATTCCATATCCATAGTCTAGGTTGACCGTGAATAAGTTGTTTGAGAACATAATAGAGTGCACAGTGTCCCAGTCTTTCGTGACAAGTTGTATTTCGTTTGGTTCGACAAGAATGCTATAGTCCCAATGTTCATCGTGTTTGTAAATTTCGTTTACAATTTCGTTTGTGTAGTTTAGTATCGTTTCCATTCGTTTCCTTTGCATTTTGGTGATAGTACGTCACTTCAGGTCTTTTTTCTTGATGCGCGCATATTTCTCTTTGAATTGTACTTGATAGGTTGTGTCGTCTTCACCAATGATTTTGGTTTCTACTTTATCAGCCAACCAAACAGGTGCGTCGGATTTCTTTTCGGCGATGATTAGAATGCTATCTTTTTTGAGGTCGTAATATGGTACTTTGCTAGTTGCTTTGAGCAATAGTGTCTTGTTGAATGTATCGTTTTTGTGAATGTTCTATCATTACATATGCACCCCCATAGAGATACACCTGTAAGGACTATTAAGAATACAATCATACTCAAATCACCTTCTTTGAATCCGTTTTTGAATCCGTTGGATACATACGAACAACACATCCATGCGAGTAGCAATGTTATAATACATAAAATGAATACACCACCGTGTAGATGCTCGACTTCGATATCCGATTGCGACAGTATAATTTCTCCCATAACGTGGCCTTTCTATTTTGTATACTGCTCAATTTCTGCGATTTCATTCTTGACAAACCGAATGAATTCATTGAGTTTTGTTTTATCGACAGAAATTTTGTGGAAGGCTCGGTGTTTAGCTAAGAGTGGGTCATCCAATAGGTTGACTACATCACTGCGATAGCGATACCCTGAAATTCCTTTAGAATATGTGCTTCTTCATTAGTGATATCCAAATTGTCAACTAAACTATAAATTTGACGTTGAGCAAATACCAAGAACCACGGGTTCGATTGGTCACCGTCACGTACTTGTTCGAGTACTGTTAGTAACGTTTCATAGCGATTTTTAACTTGACGCTTTTCAAGAATAAGTTTATAGATATCGGTCAAGCCGTCGTAGACGCGTAAACGCTCTTGGTCGATCATGCGTTTTTGCTTGGTTAAGTTTCTTAATGATGTTTTTGTGGTTTGTATCTTTTGCGATTGTCAAAAGAGCTGTTTGACGCGGATTTTCACGCCAAGTGATATAGTTTGCGTGACTCATTAAATGGATTTTAAATTGTTCTTTTTTCGCTTTTATGTAAACATAGGGCGCTAGACCATGTTCGCGAAGCAGTTCTTCGAGTTCAGTTTGTTTAATCATAATATTCCTTTCTATATTATAAAATGCTATAAAGTCGTGTGATATCGTCCGGTGTATGACCATCATAGTGGGGTGCTTTTTCTAATTCAATGACATCGAATTTATCCCAATGGTCCATATGATAATGATATGTGAATTGCCCGTCAGGTGTGTTAATTCCCACGATGAAATAGTTTTCGAACATTGTGCCATCTTCGTGTTGTTTCGATTTCCACGAAATTGCTTTGTTTTGATTACAGATGATTGAAAATAAAATCATACGATGCTCATACAATTCGTTGTAACTATGATATCCGTCAGATAATTCACCCCTTTCGGGAAGGTTGAATATTTGATTTTGTAATTCTGTAAAAGTGGGCATGGGGTAACCTTTCTACTTATAAAATCCTTTTTCTAACACATTCGTTACGTAGTACTCAGACGGTACCAAATGCACATAGACATGTTTTAGTTCGTCTTCGTTGAAGATGGATAACGGTGATGGTTTTAAGAATTTGATGGTACCTTCAATCCATGTGTCATTATTCCCGCGTTCTTTTGCACGCTCTTTGAAAATGGCTTCGGATTTGTCTGTTGGAAGTGGTTTCAAATAGTGGACATCGTAACCGAGGGCGATAATGCCGTGCACAATTTCTGGATTTTGTGCAGTGAAAACGTAATCATATTTGTTGGATTTCACGGCTTCGTCAATTGCTGTTAAGTAATCCACGAGACCGTTTTCTTTCGGTTTGCGGTTTGGAATTCCTTTTGAATTCTTCAGACGACAGATGTTCGTAACCTGTTTTGTCGAAGAAATAATCAGAGCTCTCGAGGTCGAGAGCTTTTTCTGGATGATTCTGCGCATAGTGTGTTTTTCCCATGCAAGGGAAAGCTAAAATGATTTTTGTCATGAGGTTCCTTTCTATTTAGTCGAGTCCAAGCATTTCAAGTAGGAATTTATCAATGGTATCGAAAAAGCCATCAACATCACCAATCAAATCACCGTGTTCGCCTTGACGAATTGTTTTGTAGGTGGTTCCAGTGTAGTGCCTGTATTCCACAGTTACATAATCGCTGAGCTTTACCACATATGCTCGAATGGCGTATAGCGCAACTGTATTATTGGTCGCGATGTATAGGGTTGAATCTGGTTCTGCATTTGCAAGCACTTCGTGAGTCGTACTTGCAATATTACGTTCTTCGGTTAAACCATCTAATGGGATGACGACAGATCGCGCTAATTCGTGTTCTGGAATTGTCCCCGTATTCACAACGATACGATACATCGTTTTACCCCCACTCTACAGTTCCATCCTCGTTGACGATGATTAATTTAACCGTCATATAGGTGAATTCTTGGTCCAAGGCTTGTTCCAGAATATCTTCAATTGCGGTTTCTTCATCATACCAATCTTCTTGATTTTCAATGAGCCATTGAACAAGGTCATGCGCATCGGACGCGATATATTGTCGACCATAAGTCGATTTTGTTCTCCAGGCATCATGGTAGTATACTTCGTATAACGTCATAGTTTTTCCTTTCTAGTTTTTCACGTATTTGATTCGTTCAAGTAGTTCTTAAATAGTTGTATGCAGTAAGCGCGGACTTTCGATTGTTTTGTCGGTTGAATATTTTACACCAACTTGTTCGACCAATTCTTGTGCATCTTCGTCGTATTCACAATACTGGATATGAACGCCACACCATACTCTATGTTCACGCCGAGGGTATTCTTCAGATGTCACGCTCACTTTGATTTGTAAGTCTGGTGTGATTGAAATCGCACATTTGGTTTCGTCTGACGGTTCCACACTTGGATAGAATGGTTCGTCTAAGAATACCGTCCCGTAATGCGGTTCGAGTTCTTTATAGATGCGTTCTGCTAGCGTTTCACGTGTGGGCGGCTCTTTTGTGAGTGTAATAAATTCACGGTATTTTGCTGTCCGTGTATCATTTGGGTGAAATGGAATCGTTTCGACACTCATTAGTTCATTGAAGATTTTTTCAGCAAGTTCCTTTGCTTCAACTTCTGAGTATACCTTATAGGGGTCCAAATAGGTTTCCATTTTTAGGCTAATTGGATTTTGAGGCATTGGATATAGATATTTCGAATAGTGGAGCGTGTGAGTGAACACGTCACGATAGTCCAAATGATAGTCCGTTTTTGACTCACTGTCGCGGAAATGCAAATAGGTTAATGGGCTATAAGGGTTATCCAAGAAGTTGTGATAGAGATAATCATGTTCATCGTCAATTTGTGGAGCTGATGATTTGAAGCGTTTGTCGTAGTAAAGTACAAACTCGTTGTCTTCTAGGATGTAGATGAGCTGTTTCAAGACGCGTGCTACGTTTAATTCTTTGTCCATGTTAGTTCCTTTCTAAATGATGTTGAGGAAGATTTTGCGAATGTCATCATCTGTGACGTCTAGTTCATATTTGTCACCCTTTTTCTCAATAGTGATATATTCGATGCCTTTTGGCGCAACACTATTGAGTTCGTCTGCAATATCTTCGATATTTGTTTTCAGTGTATCGGGATTAACTTCTAGAATCTCATCTTCTGTTAGATAGTTTTCCAATTGTTCCATGAGTTCTTGCTCCGTGTCCCATTCGCTGATTGACCAATTATTTATGTGCATAAACAAGGAGCTGTACGATGACGTCAGTTTCAGGTGACATTGTTGAGCATGTGTTTATACTTTTCATCATATCGATGCCTCGTTCAACGGTGATGGTATAAGTATCTGTTGTTTGTACTTCTTTATCTTTAATTTTTCGTAATGTCGCCATATTCTAATATTCCTTTATTCCTAATTTTTAAGGTAGTTACTATAAATACTGTAACTATTTTCGTAGTTGTTTGCCGCAAGCAAATCTAATAGTCTGTCGAATTGCTCAACCCAACCTGTTTGTTCGGCACGTCTATAATAGTCCAAGATGAGATGGATAATAGTTGCTGATAAACCCAACGTCCAGAGTGGATTATCCAGTGTGAAGAGTTGTGTGACAGTCAATGTTTTTTCGAACGTTGTCGGTTCTTTTAACAATCCTTCACGTTTTAAACGAAGCATTTGTTCGTGATAGCCCACATACTTCTGTCGCAAAATGTAGTCAATTTGTTCTACTGTTAAGTCAGGCATGTTGCAGAATCTGTTAGCGATTTCTCTTTTCTCAGCGTCTGTTTTTGTTCGATTGCTGAGCGCGATGAGATATTCTGGATTATCGCCAGCAGCGGCCAATCGAACCTCGTAGTTTCCGTCCTTGAGAAACTCATCACGAAAGAGACCTTGTTTTGCCAATTCTTCCCGTATGGTTTTGCTGCTGTGATGTTTCCAAAAATCATAATATTCAGGCGCGTGACCATTTTGAATGAGGGTGAGAATGACTCCGAACTCGCCTCTTTTGAGTAGATAATCAACCTCCAAACCTCGTTTTGCAATTTCGAGCAGAATATCTAGCTTTTCTTTTTCGATATAGGGCTTTAGGTCTTTGATTTCACCTTTATCGAGTTTTTCGATAAATTTTTCCAGCTTCATATGATTTCCTTTTATTCGATAACGGTCAAAGTATAGTTGAACGCACCTTGTTCGTCAGTTTCAACCTGGAGTTCCATTCCAACAAGTTTTAAGAAATTATGCCCAAAGGACGTCAGATGAACATTGGCATCTGCAAATAAATCAAAACTCAATTCTTGTTCTAGCAAGAGTTCGGACATCGCTTTGTTGATAATTCCTTTTTGAATTGCGTGTTCGAAAACGACGCGTAATACGTCTGAGAAATATTCTCCGTTGTTAAATGTAATTGTTTTTGTCATAATATTTTTCCTTTCAATATTTGAATAGTGGTTTGTTTGGTGATGTGATTGTTACTTCACTCGAATAGCCATCGTTAAATAGTTGGTGACAGGTAGTCATGACATCATCGCGGTTGGTGTAGAGTCCGTATAACCGACTCGTTAGGTGTGCGTCTAACTTTTCATCATAGGTTTCTTCGATTGTTCCGAGTGCGGTACAAACCCAGCGCACGATGTCAGGCAAAATCTCAACAGCACATAAATTATCGTCACGGAAGACATCCCAATTATCGAGAAGTTCATAAGTGACGTCAGCCAGTATAGACTGCCCGAAACGGTCATCGTTTAAATGGAGCATGTCGAACGGTTTTGAAACTTTGCGATTTTCAACAGTTGTGCAGTGTTGAAATAAAACACCGTCTTCGATGCTATAACAAACATCAGTTAATTGTTTATATTTTGTGAGGATATCTAATCGATAACTGTTGAGAAGTTCGAGTAGACGGTCCGGGTGCAGGGCTTCGACATCAATGTGATGGGTAATGTAGTAATAGTCCATAACTCACCTTTTAGACCTTTCTATGAATTTGGCTCATTCAGTAGTTTTTGTAGCTGGTTTTGGGCGATTTCTAACCGCATCACTGCCACCAAATCGTTAGTCCCATATGCTTCTTTTGCCCTGCGAATAATGTTCGCTTGTTCTTTAATCTGCTTCAAATACTTGATTGTATCCTGGCGGTTTTGCACTCGCTCACTGTTGATGGTTCTCAATTCTTTTTCAACCGTTTCCACGGTAGTAATCAGTTCGCCTAGATGGTATGGCGTCAATGTGACAATTTTTTGTAATTGTTGATTTATGTGTTCCATGGTCTTTCCTTTCTGTAATTTCATAAAAAATATGGGGGTTGGGGTGTAACCCCATTATTTAGTGTTGCGTATGCAACATGTTCCTCATATTAATACTTTGATTTCGTGATGAGAGAGGGGCTTGGGGCTTTGCCCCATTAAATAGCATTTTTGCGTATGCAAAAATGCAAAAAAAATTAAGAAGCATTTCTGCCTCTTAATTCTTTGGATAGATGTAGGTATAGTTTCCACCTGTCGCTGGGTCAAACCATCCGCGATAGTTTTGGATACCTGCCGGGTTAGCTGCATACGCGCTACCACCGTAGTTGGCTTCGAGAACTTGAATCATTCCGTCTTCACGTACGTCGGTGACGTAAGCGATGTGCCCGTAACCACCATCATCCCATGAGATGAGCGCTCCGGCTACAGGTGTGTGTCCGGTTTTAAATCCGGCAGCCGCCGCACTCGCGGCCCATTGACCACCGTTACCCCAATAATCACCTGCCCATGGTGCTAATACCTTAGCTCCCCATGTACATTGCCCCCAAGGGTATGAGTTGGCGTGTGGTGTATAACTCGGTGTGTAACTGCTTGCTACGGGTTTACCAGAAGCGATGGCTTCATTTTTCTTTCGTTCTGCTTCAGCTTTCTTAGCTTCTTCAGCCTTCTTAGCTTCTTCAGCCTTCTTAGCTTCTTCAGCCTTCTTAGCTTCTTCGGCGATGCGTTCCTTCTCGCTCTTGAGGTCATCCTCAGCGTTCCTTAGCTTCAATTCACACGCATCCAATTGACTTTGAATATTTAGGCGCTGAGCTTTTGCGTCAGCTTTGTCCTGAATGTTGGTCAATTGTAGTTTTATGCTTGCATAATTGACTTTTAAGGAGTTTACATCTTCCGTTAATTTCTGAACTTTTGTTTTTACTGCCTGTTCAGTTTTGGGCGTCGTGGCCTCTTCCGCCAACACTGTCGTTACGCCACTATGTAGTGATAGTAATACAATACTACTTGTGACGTATTTTGTCCATTTTGGTGTCATAGAATTTGATCGTATTCGATTCTTCCTTTCCTTTGATACCAATAGTATATCACATTTCTACCAAATTCGCTAGGTTTTCATGTTACAGTTCGGTTACAGTTTCATGACCTTCCCGCTGTACACGTGTTTACCGTTTCGATAGAATGCGTTCGCTTCTTCTCGATTTGATAGTTTATATACAGATAACTGTCCGGTATCGAATGTTTTCTCAAAGGTGACGTCTCCTGACATATCTGCCAAGGTGTCTAGTTCGTCCCCGCTCAAGAGTTCTTTTTCGGTAACAAGTGTCATATCGACAATCATCTGAACCACTCCCTCACGAAAAGTGACAGGGGTGACCGCGTTTAATTCGCCGTCATATTGATTGACGTATAAATAGTTAACGTCCATTTCGTAGGTCCTTCCCGAGTTGTTTAATTTTGTCGGGTCTAAAATCTGACCAGTTGTCCCCAACAACAGGATACACTACTGGCATGGATAGTTTATCTTGTCCCGCCTTGAGCATGTCAATGTACCCGTCCATATCTCCACTCTCTTCAATATTTACTTCTAGGAATGGAATGTTTTCTCGTTCGAGTAACACTTTTGTTTGTTTGCATTTGACACAATTGTTTTTAGAATAAACAATCGTATCGTTCGGGTTCGATTCTCTTGTGATCATTTTTTTTTTTCCTTTCTCGACATATCAATCACCACCCATAAAACGAAAAAGAAACCATTGGTTTCTAATTCGTTTGGATGACTTGTCGCAACCATTGGTGTAACTCGTGCCTATCACGCTTGTAGCCTGTCATGTACGAGTCGATTGCAGCTTTCATGTCTAGATATTGCAAATTTTTAAGCATGATCCGCGGTTCATATTCAGCTTTCACTCGACCCAATCGTGTAAAAATACTGTGGTCGGGTTCGTGGAACATGAATCGGTGATACTTCTTTTGTTCGTCCTTGAGACCTGTTTCGTAGCGTGCGATTTGTGTTGTTAGATAATGTATGGTATTCTCTTTATCTTCCGGATGTTCCACCATATCTACCAAGGCCTCCACACACTCTTCCTGCAAATCCATACACATGGCTTGGATGAATGTTGGCGCTGTATCGCAGTTTCCAATCAGTCTCATGCAACCCTCGATGTCCCCTTTGTTGAGCCGTCGAGTCAATTGTTTTCAGATTTTCTTTGACATGGGTTATCAATTCAAAGGTTCCTCCATTCGACCCCCGAGTCAAGTCCGTCAAACCTTTAGACGTTACACGTTCGATTTTAGTGAATTTGCCATCTGACAAGGTCGCCATATAAAAGGCGGGAATTACGGGATCATTCTTGCATAATTTTGCATAATAAGTTGATGGGGTAAGCCCCGTCATACCATTGGTGGTATAATCTTTGAAGCCATTTGCGTTACCAATATCGTTCGTCAATTGGACTACAAATTCATACCTCTCCTGGTCATTTGTTAACCGAAACACTGTTTGTTCCGGTGTTTGTTGCATATATCTCAACAAAGGGATATCGGAAATTCCGAGATCCCTTGTCAAGATGAGGACACGGCGTGCCATGCATCACCTCTTACCAGATTGATGCAGCCGCTTCTTCGGTTGCTCCAGCATCGGTAGAACCAGAAGCTTCACCAATACCGTCTTCTTGCCCGAAGATTTTACCACGTCCGCCACGCACGAACAATTCTTCTGGTGATTTGTCACGTGCTTCAAGTTTCAAACGGTAGTATGAGTTACCTTGGTGTTCAGACTCAGTGAACGTAACTGTTACAACCGTACCTCCTTTAAGATAGTAGCCAAGGTTTCCATCCGGGTTTTCATTGAAGTCAAACAATGAATAACGTCCGTCGGCTGTTTCGATGTTGCAAACTTACCTGGCATGTTTACTCTAAATTGTACTGTAGCTGTCGGATTAGCTCCGATAACTGCTACTACTGCCGCTTTGATTTCTTCTACTGGTGTCGCTACGTTGAAGTTTGTAGACGCTTGGTCAGACCATTGTGCAGTATCATTCGCTTTAAATGCGAAATATTTGAAACGTAGTGTTCCTGTCTTTTGCGGGTTCTTAGACTGACTAACCTTCACCGCGAACAATTCCGCTGGTACGTTTGCCAATTCTTCAGGTTTGACTGAGAGTACCAAACAACGAGATGGTGAACCATCAAGTTTTGAACTTGGGAAAATAGATACAGGTGCAGTATAAGTAAATGTTGACATATGATGTCCTCGTCAGACCACACGATTGTGTGTTGCTTCTACCCGCGGCGTCTGACTGCCTTTCTTTGTTTGTTTTTGAATTAGTTTTTTAAAATTAGGTAGATAATCTTAGTTAGACTCATTTTACAAGATGTTCGTCATGTATCTCAACCTTTTGGTATCACCATTATATCACTAATGATATATACTGTCAAGGAAAAATTTAATTTTTAAAGTTTTTCAACTTTATTTGTTTTTCATATCTGATTATTGATATCACTAGTATATCACTCAGCTTTGAATTTGTCAAGAAAAAACTGCAACCTAGGATGGTTGCAGTTCGTTACGCCACACATTTGCAAAGTTTGCAATCATGTCTACGTATTCTTCTGTGTTGAGCTGACTTTCGATTGCTTGTAGCTCGTCTTCTGATTTTTCATACAATGAAGTGTTGTCCATAAACACACGAGCCGTTTCCGATAAGTTGGATATTTTTTGTTCACCAAGTATAGACACGGACGTTTTGTCCCGTTCATCGTTTGGTTTCTTATACCCCTCCAAGTTTCGATAGTCACCTACGCGAATAGCATCAGCGAATTTATCTAAAACTTTTAAGCGTCCTAGCCGTGTCACCACACTAGGGTCGCCAACTGGTGCGTTATCTGGTAACGTCTCAATCATCTCGTCGTAGTTCATGCTCGGTTTTCGTTTTGCTGTCGCATAGCGCTTCAATTTCACTCCGTCATTCGTCAACCACGTACGGATGGTACCTGGGTGTACGTTATCTTTGGAATCGATGAAGATTGAACCGCTCGTAGGTCGCATCACCCATGCAGTCATTTTGATAAATGTGAACAGGTCCACTTCCGAACGATATTCTTTCAAGGCCTTTCGAATAAGGTCTTTGTTGATTGGTTTGTTCACAATGTCATCATTCTGAAGGTATTTAACGAGTACAGCATCCACCAAGGCTGGGTGCGTCAATCGCTTATCAACTACCGGTCCACCGTGTGACGTTAACGTTCCACCACGTGCAGACAATACTTCACCTTTTTCTTGGTCGATTTCGGCACGGTTGTTCGTGTCTTTTGAAATCAAGAAGCACGGTTCTGGGTCGATCTCTACCAAAAGTTTTTCCAACTCTCTGTCCACAATCTGCTTATTCAACTCTTCATCGATGTTGAATACATAGATACCGTCCGTGTTTGATGATGGCACGCGAGCACCATGGATGGCCAAGGCTTGTGCGATAATCCATGTCATCAATTGACCAATGATTCGCATTGACACTGCCTTATTATTTGCGCGCACTTTCGTATCAAATCCACCGTCCAGAACACCTGAGGCTGAGTTCAAAATCAATTTGTACCCTTCCTGCATGATGTTCGTTTCAATCCACTCACGTGATTGGAATTTGATGGTTTTCAGTTTTGATTTGATGGCAATACGATGCTCATAAATTTCGCGGTAAATATCTTTCCCATGCCCGTCATAGAAGACTCCCATGTTAATCAATAGCATGGGATAATAACCAGCGAAGTCTTGGTGAACGCTTTGGCCCGCAGATGTGTAGCGATAGCGCTCTAAAAGTTTTTCACTTTTTGATTTTTTATCATAACAAAAAGGAGTAAACTCTTCTGGGTCGATGATTTCATCACATTCTTCTGTTTGATGGAAAAAGTATGGGATCTCGTGCATCAAATGGGCAGGATAACCTTCAACGACTGTTCGTGACTGAACCTTAATTAAGTTATATAGCTTCTGACTCACTTCTTTTTGTGGAATTAGTGAGACGTACTTATATTTTTCTCTCAACTCCTTAATTTTTGCACGATCTTTCATCAACTGCTCAACGAAAATTTCCGCCCCATGGATTCCTCCGGATGAGAAGTTTACGTGCGTGTATGAATCTGTACCGTTTGCATCAATAAGCGGTAGATATGTTCCAAATGTGTCCAGCAACTCACGTCGCTCCGATTTCTCGTGTGGCGCGATTCCATGCTGAAGGAAATGGTTGGTCGACGTATTCCAGTTTTTACCTCTAAATGCATCATAGAAGTTGTAGATGGACATAAACTTCGCCAAATGTGCCCTAGCAGCTTTAGGATTGTTTTTGACAACAACGTTATAAACATTCTTCATATACCAATCTTTGGCATACTCTAAGATGTCAAACTGTTCCATACCTCGCTCTTTAGCAATGTGGGGCGCAGGATACATGAAATGACATGTGGGATAGTCATCAATTGGTTTATCGGGTGCGATGATATTTTCTACGAATTTGGCAGACGATGAATTGACGGTTACACCATTTCGCTCCAATCGGTCACCATATTTTTCAAGGAGTGCTCGTCGGATTTTCTCGGTAATTTCTAGCTTGGTTCCTCGGTATACAACATCTCGAAATTCTGTGATATCGTTAATATTGTATAGAGTGTCCGCATAGATATCGTTAGAGTGTCCTGACTTATTGGACTCACTTTCAATGATGGAGCCTCCGAGCATCCCGACAAGGGTTTTCAAACCTATCATAATGCGACCGCGCTCAATCATGGATTCATTCAAGTATCCTCCGTCGACTTGATTGGCGTATTGTTCATACGGAAGCGTCGGAATTCGATGGGCCGTATCATCGATGAGGCTATCTGAGAACTGTCGCAGTTTCGCCGGGGTTGTTTGGGTCCGTCCGGCGACAACAGTACGTTCAAAATAGTTCATCATTTGGATATCATATGACAAACCGTTGTATGAATAATACCAGCCTTCTTTGGGTTTGACAGCTTCCTCTTGCGTTCCCAAAAATCGAGACAGTAATGAGTCACTACCCATGCTCGGAATGTGTCGTTTGAAATGCCACAAAAGACGTGTTGCGTCATGGGCAATATTATAGAGCTTATGCTTTAGACCAGAGTCTTCACATGCTCGTTTTACTGCTAATGCATCTTCTGCCTTTTCGACTAGATAATGCATTTCTAAAACGTTGTCGTCATCATACAAGCCAACACAGAAGAAGTTATCATAAGACTCGATATCCCAGAATAACTGTTTCTGTTTCATCGGCTACTACCCTTCTCAAGGCGTGAGAACACCTCATATAGCACAGCTGCAAATTCGGCGTTACAATACATTGCAGTATCTGCGCGTCGAATGAGCCACAACTTCATCAATTCTGCGTTTTCGAAAGTGAATACGTCGTTCATGATGGCAATTCGATAATGTCCATTCGGCTTCAGTTCTTTTACCCGCATTCCTGGCGCTGTGTAGTCCTTGTCGATACGGAGTCCGCCGTCAGGGGTTCGAACATCAAGTCGATATTTACCTGATTTAGTGAATTTCAACACTTGCTTCTTTTCGAATTGCGGCACGCGTTTGATTTTCATACGAGTGGCATAATCCCTGAGAGCTGTTTTTACATTTGTTTTCAGATTGTTGAATTGTTCTTGTTCCATATGCTCCCTTTCTATCGAATCATGGATTGTTCAATTTCCAACTCCAAGTTGTAATGGATTGGTGTGGTGAAGCCATCTTTTTTGATGGTTTCAATCATATGCGGGAGGTCGTCCTTCGTATCCATATAATGTTGAAGTTGTCGTTCTAGGCCCGCATAGTAACGTTTTTCTTGAGGGAGTACGATTTCTGCGGCGAATTCGTTATAAACTTCCATGTCGGTCAATGTTTTGTCATTTACTGTGATACTCATAATCGGTTCTCCTGAGATGAGGAACGTCATATGGTTTTCGTCAAATTTGATTGTCATACGCTCTTCCGTTTCTGTTTCAATTTCGAGTTCTTCTCTGGTGAGTTGTGTTGCGGTGTCAACAAGTAGTCCCTTGTCAAGCGCCGTCTCAAGGACTTCATCCAGTACTTCACACTTCATTTTCGCAAATTTCTCAAACGGTAATCCAACAAATTGCTCTTTGAGGTTAGACAAATCATTTTTTACAGCCTCGATGTCGATTTGTAGTGGCTCAGCGCCGAAAGCTTCCAAGACCAGCAAACTCTTGTCGAAGTTATAATCGTTGATGATGGCGTCGTTATTCCGCATGATGTCTTCTGCAAAATCATTTTTGTCATCTTCAACATCCTCAGCGTTGAAGTCATACATTGACTCGAAGCGCTCTGTCCAATACGGTATTTGTAAACAGCGACCATAATCCATATTGATTGGCGTTGATGTATCAGTGTTGACATCATAGGCCACAATGAAGTTAGATGGGTTATTTAACCGATCCATATTACCCAATAGGATGTCAAGGGACGCTTGTTCTAGTAAAAATTGCCTTGCAGTTTCTTCGGACACTCGGTTCTCTACCAATAAGTTAACCAATGTCTCAAATCGTTCGTTTTGTGGTCTATCAACAACTGTCTCTGCATATTCCTCGATAGTGATGGCTACATTTGATTCAATCGCACCGTTGTTGCTAATAGAAAGAACTCGTTCTACTTCACCGTCTTTTAAGAATACGTCTGAGCGAGTCCCACTAACAAGGTTTCCTTTGTGGGTGAATGTATCAAAGGTATAGTCTGCATGGCGCTGTGCTGTTGTCAGGTGTCGTGTGACACATGATGCAATACTTTCCGATACTGAAGAATACTGATAGTCAAATTTGTTTTCCCACTCACCACCGATTGCGGGGTTGAGTTCATCTAGTTTGACGAATTGGTCAGTTCCTGCTACATTTACGATCCCCTTATATTGTAGGCCGTTTAGCTTCTTGTGACCAAAATTTTCTAAAGTAATCACGATTATTTCCTTTCTAATAGGGTTCTCTTGTACCTATCACTATGATTATATCACAGTTTGTTTTGATTTTGTGATTTGAGATGATTGTTCGGAAATCTCGAACATTCGATTGGTTTTGTAACTATTTTTGGTGGTAACGTTCGGGATGCCCCGAACAATGACCCCAAAGAGGGTGTTCAAGGCTTAAAATATGATTTATTTCGAACAAAAATCCCTCTTTTTGGGCTAATTGGAGAGATTTGGAGAAAATTGGATTCCAATTTGGATTAGATGTCAGCGCTTACAAACCTTGCTATGACTGGCTTTCTACTCTAACTTAACTTTTTTAGAAAAAAAGTAAGAAAAATTTTTTAATGTGGTCAGAAAAAATTTTTTTTGTGAAGTCGGTGCTTTGATGCTCAAATTATCCAAAATCGCTTCATAGCGGGTTTTGTTACCGCTTTCAAAAAAATCAAATTTCAATCCAAAATCGTCCAATTCATAGACTTTGACTCTTTTTGGCTCGGTCAATGTTCGGAATTTGCGTAATTAAAAAGAGCTTGCGCTCTTTAAATGTGTGTGCATGATAGTCCGGTTTCCAACATTAATTCTGACGGTTCCAATTCTGGTCGTTGTACAGCCACTCGTCGATTGGTGGTGTAGTAGAGTAGAATGTCTTTGGCTCGTGTGGTTGCAACGTACATGAGGCGTCGTTCATCTTGCAACTCTGCCGGATTGTTACGCATAGGGAATACTCCATTTTCGATACCAACCATGAAGACTACTTTCCACTCTAGACCTTTTGACCCGTGAATTGTCGCAATTGTCACGCCTTCTGGATATTCTTCCTTGACGCTTGATGTCATATCAAACGTGAAGTTCGTTGCGATGTCGAATAGCGTGTACTCTTGGTCACCCTGTTCTTCGTCATATTTTGACATATATTCGCTAACGACTTGGTATAACATTTCAACATGTCCCAAATATCGTTGTTTGTCCTTCAAACCTTCAATCCAGTTCAGATATCCAGTCCTTTCTAGTAGGAACTCAACAGCTTGTTGTAGATTCATATCTTTATTATGACTAATCAGCTCGTTGTAAACAGCACTATAAGCCTGCACTTTTTTCTTCAAAGCGGGTGTCAATTCATCAATATTATCTGATAAAATATATTCAACCAACGATTGGTCGTGCTTTGCTGCGTTACCTTCCAACTTCTTGAGAGCGACCGCGCCAATACCACGTTTTGGTCTGTCTAGTGTGGCCATAAAGGCGTAGATATCCTTTGGGTTGGTCATAATTTTCAAGAAATTCATCATATCAACCATAACCTCTGATTTCATGAAATCTGCAAACTTCGTCGTGTCATTCAGTGGGATTTGGGCAGCTGATAATTTTTGTTTCAAGATCGGCAGTGCTGCGCGTGACCGAATAAGGATAGCCATATCTTCATAGGCGATTCCCCCATGGTCATGGAGCGTGTTGATTGTGTTCAGAATATGTTCAGCTTCTTGACTATCATCCGCGGTATTGTACCATTTTATTGCTCGCAATCCATCTGTCGTACGATGAGCCTTCATTGGTTTTCGACTTGAAGCCCCTTCGGTGTTTGTAGCAATAACCTTGTTGCCAATGTCTAGGATTTCTTGCAAACTGCGATAGTTTGTTGACAAGTTGTAGACTTTGTGTTCTTTTGTGTAGTTGTCCATGATTTCTGGCCGACCACCACGGAATGAATAAATCGACTGATCCACGTCCCCGATTAGGGTTAATCGTGTTCCCGCGATAGCTCTCACCCAGGCATCTTGTAGGTAGTTCGAGTCTTGGAACTCATCTACGATTGTATGGATGATGGTTTGTTTGAATGTATCCATCAATCCATCTTGTGCCATTAGGTAGCTGACGAACAAAATCATATCATAAGTGATGACATTGGTCTCCCGCGAGTGTTGGATGGACTCGTTAAACACATGATACAATGCGTCGACAACTGCTCGTGATTCTTTTCGGTTCAATTGAGCAAAATTAAAATCTTGATTTCTCAATCTGGCATACACATCTTCGCTGAAATTTCCGTCTAATAAGTTTGTTGGGTGCGCATTGTTGACCAACAGACTGAGGGTTCCTGCGATACGACCGTATTCGGTTTTGCCTAGGGCTTTACCTTCATCATAGTCCTCTTGTTTCAACATCCATTTTCTAAATAACTCGGTATACTCATGAGCGTTTTCCAACAAACGTCTGTATAGGACTTTTGTGGATGATTCATCGACGATGGAGAAGTTTGGATTTAATCCGACTTCAATAGCCTTTGCTCGGATGAAGCGACTCATGATGGAGTGATATGTTCCTGTAATAACTCGTTTCATTTCATCATCCGTCAATGTGGTTGACAATTTCTCACGTAACTCTTCAGCTGCGTTTCGTGTGAATGAGATGAGCATTACGTTACCTGACGGGTAACTTTTTAAAATTTTTTGAGCACGACCAACCAATGTCGTTGATTTCCCAGACCCTGCAGCCGATGCCCCTATGACGATTTCGTCAATAGGTGCGTCAATCAGCGCCTGTTGTTCTTCATTGTATTGCATGAAGCAATACCTCCTTGTATTAATTTATGCGCTCATTGGAACGTTATCTTCATCAGAGACGCACCTTTTCTGAGCTCACTTACTTTTACCAAAAATTCCATAAGTTGTCAATGATATGTTCCAAATAATTAAAGGCCCTTTCGGGCCTTCGAATTATTTAAACGCATTTGCTAAGTCGGCAATAGCTTCTTTAAAACTATCGCGTACAGCATCGCGGACAACTTGACGAATTTCTGCTTTGATTTCTGCAACAGTTTCTACATCAAGAAGACTGTCATCAGTAACAGGTTCGTTTGCTTGAACTTCTTCGCTTTTGTTTTTCGCCTTTGGTTTTGTTTCTTTAGCCTTAGCTTCTTCCTCAGCTTTAGCCTTAGCTTCTTCTTCAGCTTTAGCCTTAGCTTCTTCCTCTGCTTCAGCCTTAGCTTCTTCCTCTGCTTCAGCCTTAGCTTCTTCCTCTGCTTTAGCCTTAGCTTCTTCCTCAGCTTTAGCCTTAGCTTTAGCCTTAGCTTCTTCCTCTGCTTTAGCCTTAGCTTCTTCCTCAGCTTTAGCCTTAGCTTTAGACTTAGCTTCTTCCTCAGCTTTGATCTCTACAGTCCCCGCTTGTGCTAATAAATCATCAAAGGATGTTGTCGCATTAGGTGCCGTGGTTTGATTGGTTGCTGCGGTTGCTGTGGTCGGTGCGGTCGCAGCGGTTGCTGGTGCGTCATTGTCCCCAAATACGTCAGTGTCTACGCGATATGCTTCAGTGACGTCGGTTGTTTCTGTTTCTTCTGCTGTAGCGTCTGCCGGCTGTGTTGTAATTCCTGCTTGAGTTAACAAATCGTCGAAACTAGGGACTTGGGTTGGTGGTTGCACATCGTGAGCTACTGGCTGAGCTGTCGGTTGAACTTGCGGTTGAACTTGCGGTTGAACTTGCGGTTGTACAGTTGCTTCAACAGATGTTTGTTCTGTTGTTTGCGTTTCTGTTGTTTGAGATACTGCGGAAGTCGGTACTCCTGCTTGAGCTAGTAGTTCATCAAATGATGCGCTAAATACGTTTGACATGTGTTTATTCCTTTCTTAATTAAACATTTCGCGACGGTCCCAAATGGAAATCAATTGTCGCACTTGTTGAAGTGTTTCTGGCGTTCGTTCATCAATGATGCTTTTCATCATATCAAATAAAGCATCCTCTGATGTCAATTGTTGGGCGATGTTTCGCTCCAATAGCCACTCTTGGTCAGCCTTGAGTTGCTCAGGTAAGTGTTGTAACAACGTTCTATCCCCTGTTGTGAAATATTGCCCGAAAGTTTTTGCGACATTCGTCGTAAGTGGCATTTGCACATATAAGGGATGCATGACTGTGTCTGCGTCTGCAATCAACTCGTTTACGATTTTTTTGATTGGTTCCCAATCTGAGATAGATTTATCAGCGGCTCCCGAATTGATTTTTGGAAACAGTGCCATCATTTGGCGTGCAATTAATGGCGTAAATAAAGCATCCTTCACTAGTGCGGTTTTCGACAGGGCTTGCTCTACAATCTTTGTAAAGGTGTCTACTTTCTCATTCAAGCGTGCAGACACTTGTGCTTGTTGTTCATTGCGTTTTCGAACGATGTATGCTTCGATTGTTGGGTATCCGATTTCTGCCAACTTATCGTTTAATAATTTTTTATATTGGTTGTACGCAGATGTCAACTCTTTGTTGTAGGTTTTGATTGAATTGTCCACAAGGGCGACAAGGCGTTTCACTTCTTTGACGTCGTTTGGCGTCAATTCAGCATTGCTCTCAATAGATGGCAACAAGCGATTTACTTCTTGTTCTATAGCGGTCCAAGTGGCCGCTGCTACTTGATAGTTTGACATGGTGTCCTTTCTAGAGGACTTACCAGTCCTCGCCTAACGGAGCTTCCCAATCGCTTGGGCGCTCATAAAACATACTTGATCGGTGAATTTCGTAATATTTACCACCAGGTTTAAGGTGGTCTCGCACATAGGCTCTAGCTTGTTGTTTCGACAAGTGGCGCATATTTTGCACCGCACGGAATAAACCGCCAGCCATATCACGAGGAATGAGTGTATAATTTTTTCTCACCCATTTATTCAATTCATCTGAAGTCAGCGTCTCGAAATCAAAACCGTCATCTAAGAGACTGACACCAGATACGATGTACTCTCTCAACCATTCTTCGTCATAGTTTCCTTCTAGGAATATAACGTCGAATTTTCCGAGGCCATAAAGACCTTCACCGAGGTCTGACGGCTCTAATGTATCCAAATCGGTTGAATACAAATACCGTTCATCTCCTTTAGTTAAAACATAAGCATAGTTGACAATGTCCCAATGTTTTTGTGGCACCGCTGTAACATGATAATCTCCGCATTCAAATTCACAATCGTCCGGGATTGTGTGCACATTGTCATACTCTCTCCAATCCAGTTTACCTTCGTCATCTAATTTTTCTCGCACACCTTCGGGCAAGTAAACTTGCGTTCCATTAGTGATAAAGGCTCTAATGAGTGGTTTGTCAAAATGGTCTGAGTGTTTGTGGGATACAAATACGTGTTCAATATCATCAAATGATACTAAGGTTTTTAATTTCTTTGTTGTCAATCCGGCGTCAATTAGGATATTGTCGATCAGGATGGCATTTCCTTTTGACCCGGTAGTTAAAATTTGATAGGTGATGGAACTCACCTTCCTTTCGATTTCATTTTCATGCAACTTTTTGTACTTTATGATATACTATTAGTAGAAATCTAGAAAGTAAGTTAAAGGAGCTATGATTATGGCGATTGATTATAATGCCCAAGCGGAGGCGCGCCTTTCTCGTATGGACGAACTCTTTCGTCGTGCAGAAGCCTTCCAGTTTGAAATGGCAAAACTACAAGAGGCGTATGGTATGACTCAAAAAGAAGAGTTTACTCAAATGCCTGTTGATGAGCAACAAAACATTATTGACAATGTTATGAGTTCTTTCGAAGCGTCTCAAGAGAGCATCGATGAAACGCAAGAGGCGTATGAGGATATCAATATCGATGATATCATTAACTCAATGGACCTCGGCATCCAACTGTGAGGAGGTGTACTATGACGTGGACTACTGTTGAGCATTTACTCAACCACGAACAAGCCGTTGAGCGGGTTGTAGAACGTCTGAACAACTCCCCCTTATTGTTAGATTGGGTCGATACTCAAGTACAAGATGCTTGGGATATCGAATACGATTTGGATGTGATTGCCGAAGGCATCATGAATCAGCTTTATGGTGTTGAAGGTCAATTTCAGTTCGTGACCGCTGAAGCTCTTGACGCCCTGCCAGAGCAAGCGTATCAAGACCTCATGAATTCCGAGTTTAAATCTTGGGGTCGTGAGGCTGATGATGTTGCTACCGCATTAACAGCGACAGAGCAGCGAAACGGTGATGTTTTGACATCTCAAGAAGTCATTGAAACTCTTCCGTATTTCGGGGTCTCAAAACCAGCACCGATTTTGGATGATTATGATATCAATCTTCCAACAATTGTTGCTACCCATGATGGGCCAATGAACCCAATCCAGGAGGCTTACAACGAGTTGAGTGACGTTCAGCGTCAATTTCTCGCAACAGCCTCTGAGGGTGTTGGTCGTTCGCTTATTGTTGATTCCAGTCGTGAATTCTCATATGGTGCGGAACAATATAGGGTGGATAACCCCATTGTCCAACAACCATATTCAGATGAGGAAAATATTGCCCTCATCAATGAGTTGTTCAATCTACAAGACGATGACCCACTTCTTCAACATTAATAAAAGCCCCTTTCGGGGCTTTTTTGTTTATCGTGTTACGATTACATATTTTCCTGCTACTTTTGTGACAAGTTCGGTTGGACGAATTGGTTCTGTTACGCTACGCTGAATACTTTCACCCACACGTGTGGTCACGTTCAATGTAATCATTGGAAAGGCGTCACGTCGTGCGACAGCTGCCATTTCAAGTTGTCGAGAGGCTTCTGCATTATGATTTTCTGGAATCACACCGTCTGAAATGTCACGCACAAGTGTAGCTAACCCGATACCCAGTTTAAAATTACCATTTCCTGCAGCTGCGAAATTCGCAGCCAAGGCTTCAGCATGCTCCAATAAGGTATCGCCTTCTTGTAGACGAACGGTTAAACCATCTTCGTCTACGCCAGGATACATGAATTGTAAGGTTTGTTGGACGTCTGATGCCAAATCGTAATAGGATACGTAATCATCTTCATCGTAGTCATCATATTCTTCATCGTCGTCATCTTCTCCCCAACGAATGACATAAATAGCTGGGTATTCCTCTACTTCTTCAGCCTGGAAAAAATCGTTTCCCGCTGTCGCTGCACGCAAGACGAATGAGAAGGTGTCGCCGTCTTCAACAAGTGTCCAGTTTTTCAAATTTTCGGTCGCAACGCTTCGCGCGGTCGCGTAATTTTCAGCCAGTTGTTGTACTGAATCAAATTGCATTTCTTGACCGTTTACTTGTAATGTTACTTGACCGTCTTCATTGACGTCGATTGGCAAGATGTATTCTTCGTTGTTAAAGTTAAAATATTTTTCCATGATAGGTTCCTTTCAATTATAGCGAAAATTGTGTTTTGTAGACTGACTCTTTCGCTGTTGGGTCAGAAAATTGAGTTAACCAATAAGCAACATCGATGATGTCTGTGTTGACATGGCCGAAAACCACCTCTAACGTACCCGAATTCAAACCTTCATAGTCGGTTTGCGATTGGTAAGCATCGAGAATATGGTGTGAGTGGATTCTCATAATTGGTGGTTTTTTTACAGTTCGGTGCCAATAGGCGTCCTCGATGATGGTGTTTGACCACGTGTTTTGTTGTGGCAACACAACAATTTGCAAGTCTTCATTGGATGGCAACGTTGGGAAGGCTTTGTAATACTGTTCGTAATCTTCGGTTGTGACAATAAGAACTTGAGCCTCCAGGTTTGCCATTTTTTGCCACTCTTTGAAATAGCCTGCCACCACTTTGAAAATGTTTTGATATTTGGAGAAATCAATTGGTTGATCATCCTCCAAAATACCATCTTGTGTCAACTTCCATCGTTTCGATTCCTTGTGTGCTTGAGGAATCGATTGGATATATTGTTGAAATGGATTCATTCGTATCCTTTCTTTATTATACCATTTATGCAGGGATTGTGCGAACTTTCGTGGTGAAATCTTCGAGATTGCTCTCATATACATTTCCTGCCAGTTCTTTCCCTGAAAGTAAAGACATGATAATATTTGAGATGATGTCTGCATTTCGTGAGTTCGCCATCATTGCTTGGGGTTCGCTCTCGACAACCTCGTCACATGAACGCGTGATACCGGGGTTGTGGTCCTCGACATCGTTTAGTTCGGGGTACACTTCTAACATGTTGGCAAGCTGTGTTCGGATACCCGTGTCAAACGGGTTTTTCTTGTCTAATACAAGTTCACTAGCTGTCCAAACAACTTGGCCCCCTTGATTGTTATTTCCCGAATCAATGGCTACATACGACGGAAGTTCATTCAATGCTTTGTTGATTAATTTTCGAGTAGAAACGTTATCAACAGCAGAAATGATGATTGGTGTGCCGTCACCTGTTTCTACAAGTATATCTGCAACGAAGTCATCCATATCCGTAATGTAATAGGGATGGCTTGTAACAGGTGATACGCTCAAAATGTTGTTTGTAGCGTTTTCCATAAGTGCGGCAGCTTTGTTCACGCCAACATCCGTTTGGGAAAATTGTTGGCGCTTTAGATTTTTGGGTTCCACGATATCGCCGTCGTAAAGGTGGATTGGGACGTTGGTCCCCGCTAGAAGTCTGGTCAGGTTTGTAAATGCAAACCCGCCAGTACCTCCCGCACCCACAATATGGATTACTGGGTTTTCAATAGTTGAAATTTGTAGCATAACGTCCTTTCTATTCTGTTACTAGTTGAACAAGGGTTGGCGCAGTTGTTTCTTTTTGCGTTGTGCCCAAAATACCCGTTTCTCCGCTAGGTAATTTCACTAAGAGCTTATTACCGTACCAAATAATTTGACCGCCGTTCATTTGTTCGAACACATCGGGTTCAACGTCAAACGTTTCTTGCGCGTCTCCAATCATGAATGCCATTTGTGTCGCGGTCGATACGATATCCTCAAGGTCCTCGTTTGCACCCTCATTCGCACCCTCGTTTGCTGTACTTTGTGTCAACGCGGTCGCAAGATAATCTGATACAACATCAATTTGTTGGTCAAGGTCCACAAATAGCTCGACAATACCTTTATGCGCTACCTTGATGTTACGATAGGTTTCAAGGAACATTTCAATAATGTTTTCTTGTAGTACGTCTGTAGCAATGTAGTAGGCTTTTTGTTTCTCGAGTTTGCCCAATTCGATTGATACGGTTTTGGGTTTGGATGATGTCCGAGATTTCAGTGTTTAGCTGGTATTGGATGAGGCGATTTGCCTGTACCAAATCGAGTGACGATTTAATCATGTGTTGCGGTACAATGACGATATTTTGTTTTGTGTACAACTCATCGATAACGTCCTGGTAGTCCAATTCGTTTCGCATCTGTGCTTTGGTCAGGGATGCTACGCTCAAAGCTTTTGATAATTGAATCGCGACTTCTGGTGTGTTTACAACGATTAGGAATGTTTCATTCGATTCTTTTTCCAAAATGTCTTTGACGATTTTGAATTTTTCTGTGTCCTCAGGTTTGGTGTTCCGATGAGGTTGGATGTCGCAATTTCTTCAAGCAACCCAACGTCAAGCTGAGTCAAATATTCCAAGAATTTTGTATTCTTTGAAGCTGCATCATTCAATACATCATAAATCGTTTTGTTCTGTAACCCGTCGTTCAAGTTCAGAATACTATTTGCGATTTTTGTGGCTAACATTCGTGACTTGTACACATCCGCGTCAGACACAATCTTGTGCAATCGTTTCAAGATGTTTAAGTCAGTTTGGTTGAGTGGTGATGATGTCTTGATGACTTGCGCCTTATGTTGTTCGGCCTGTTCGCCAAACAATTCTGTAGCGATTTGAATAGACTGTGCCGTCACAACAGATGATGATACCATCTTATAAAAGAGTTCGAAGTTTGGTACGGAAATCATTGACGTGTCGACGTCTGTCGTGAAATTCCCACGTGTCATTTGGTATTCCAGGTTATTGTCACCACCTGTGTAAGGTGATACAATGACCGTACCATAACGTCGATAAAAATAGGTTTCTCGTGAGCTTCGTTTATCGTTTGGTGTTGGCATCACAATGTCATCGCCGATATAAGATGGGTCAAATTCACGTGATTGTTTTACCTTGATATCCCGCGCCATTTCGGCTAGCGAGTTTTTGAGGTCCTTCTGCTGGTCACTAACTTTGCGATGATAATCAGCGGCACTATAATTGTCACCAGCCCACTTTTTGTCTGGAATACCGAGAAATTGAATAGTGTTAAACCATTGTTCGACCGTAAAGTCGGCGAGGGTTCCTGACAATACGAATGTTTTGTATGTGTCATAGATGTTCAATGGTTCATCAGGCATTTTGTCGATGAATTTTGTCGCTCTTACACTGCGCGTCACCAACTGGTGGATTTCGTCGATAATGAGGAAATCGGTTTTGCGAGTTAGTGCTGGCGGTAGCAAGTCTGCCACATGAATCGTGCCACCCTTAACGGTGAATCCTGACAAGTGAATCGTTCCATGGAATTCATATCCATCATGTTCGATGACGTACTTATATTCTTTCTCGCTGACTTTTTCCACATCAACAAAAATCTGAAATGTTTTCAACCATGATGACTTCATAGATAGGGTTGGTGCAATGATGTGAATACTTGGTAGCAACAGTTTCTTCAGATTTTCTAAGTTGCGCTCTTCACTCGTCAACTGGTCTACAGCATCATACACGGTCACCATTTGGGCGAACATGATGGATTCCACTGTCATGAGTGTTTTCCCGGCGCCCATGTCTGAGAGGTTGTACATGACGCGTTCGTCGCTAGACAATACCAATCCTGCGTGCTGAAGGGAGTTGAATTGTTGCGTGTCAGAAAGTGCAAAGCCAGCGGCATCAAGTTTTTGAGTTACCCACTGATAGGCGTCATGAGCTTTCATGCGGTCAATGAAATTATCGTCAACCAATTCTTTCGTGTCATCTTGTTCACGCTTAGCCAGCTCTAGGAAGTGTGCAACCTGCTCCTCTTGCGTCATCAGACTTTTTTCATATTTTCTTGGTAGTGTGGCCAACATTTCTTCAACAATGTTTTTCAATTGTCGTGCGTTTTGCCCGGTAAATAAAATTTTTGTGATATACTTTTTATAATCTGGATGCTGGTATAAAGCATCAATGATAGTGCCCATTCCGTTTTCTTGTTCTAATTTTCCGTAAACCGGATACACCTCGATTAGTTTTCGCATTGCTTCCGCAAGTCGTCCACATTGCGCAAATCGTGGTAGCATGTGCTGTGGAATAACTGCGAGGCCGGTATCAAATGCCATATGCGTTGTAAGTTCTAGATCTGTCTTCGCAGATTCCGTTGACCAACCTTCATTGTCCCCAACTGCGTGTGCTTCGTAGTCTACTCGCTCCGGAAAAGTGAGCTGGAAGATTGAGACGGCCGCATATTTTACATTTTGTGGAATTTCGATTTCTCGTGCAACATATACCGCATAGTTGTTGAATCGTTGCTTGCTTTCAATGGTTCCGATATATTTAAGACGTTCTCCGTCGTCATAAATAATTCGATTTTCCATTGGTTTTTCGTAATGACTTCCGATGTACATTTGTTCCTCCCTTTTTTAATTTAGATATACTACCCGTTTTTCGCCTTCTTTTTCTGGTAGTTTCGTTGATACGCTATCGCTTGCAATGATGGTGTCCGGTTGTTCGCGTTCATTTGTTTTTGTCACTTTAAATCCGGGTACAACTGCATAGAAAACCCCGTCTTCTGTTTCTTTTCGAACCAAGTGCCGGTTTGTCGCAAATGCTAGTGTTTCGTATCCTTTTGTTCCTGGATATAAGAAAGGCTTGTGTACTAATGGATACGTCGTCAAATGGGTTTCGCTTGTTCAATACAACTTGTTCAGTTGAGGTAGTCCGTTGCGCCTGGTTCGACTGTCGTTCATTTACAATTCGATACATGTTTTGGCTATCGCTGTCGAAGGTCGCATTTAAAATATAATCATCCAACTTACGCTTCCACTCCGTATATGTTGGTAGTTCTACGTTGGATGTCATATAAGTTTCCAACTCATTTTCTGTGAATTGTAAGGCATACAAGGCATCCTTTAACTCCTGGTAGTCATCATATTCTTCATGGATTTCATCGAAGATGGGCTCCAGTTTCTCCTTGTCGGGGACGAAAATGTCGTTCTCTGACTCTACAAACGGAATCTGTTTTAATTTATTGAATACATAATGATTATTGTGATTACTCTGCATTTTCTGTTTTCTCCTTTTTCAATTGCGTCTTCGGCGTTGGGACAGCAATGACAACAGGGCTAACCACAGAATCTAAAGTGTTGAGTCCCTCTACAACGACATCGTGTGTTCGCTCATACTCTTCGCAATAAGCTTTCCAGATGTCATGAATTGTTTCTGACACTGCTATATCCAGTGCGAACCCCCGAGTGCTGTGCTGCTGTAACCACTCTTGAACAAGGTACTTATCATATTGTAGTCTGCCAGCTTCTAATGCGATTTTCCATGCCAGAAACGCCATGGGCAAACTACAACGCACTTTGTGCTTGTCCATTTTGTTTAGCAATTTCTTGCTGAATTGTGCGATGTCTTTTGGTTCTGCAGTCTCACTGTGATGTGGTAATTCATTAAAATAACCTAACAACCATCCTAGTAAGATCTCATATTTTTCTGAGTCTACTAATTCGAAGAGTTCTTTGAAATAGTCGGTGCGCATGGAGTGATAATATCCATCAACCTCCACAATTCCTGTTTCTGGATAGTAGGCGGCCCTTCGGTGTGTATATGAGGCTTTACTGGTGTATGTGTAGATGATTGGCCCGTCCACACCTCTAGTAACGCCATAGTCAGCGTTACTCCAGACTGAATTGTATGTTCCCCCGAGGGGAAATTTTGATAGTTTTGGTAATTTTCCAGCCATTAATCTTTCCTTTCAAATACAATGTTAAACAATAGGTTCGCAATTTCGAATGCTTTGTGTTTGTCATATAGCTCTAACAATTGGGCACCCAAATCCCACAAAGTGTCGTAAGGGATATAGTTTGTGCTATCAGTATTAACTTGAAGCCCATATCGTCGTGCAAGCTCCCTCACATCAACGTCTTGTTTGTGGCTAAGTTTGAGACTTGCGTTTCCATGGTTGACGTTTTGGTCATTATAGAGAAACAGCGTTTCAAGTGGTAACATGAGGTTGTATGGGCTCACAAATGCTGGTACAGGTATATTGCCCAAACATAAATATCCACTACCGCCATACACGTGACCTAGGGGTACTGTTGCATTATTGTATTGGATTCGGTATTCGATATTGCTCGATACAACACCCTTTTCGGTGATTTCAGACACATATACTTGCATAGGCGGTACAATTGTCTTTCGCACCTTGTTCAGGATTTTCATGTTCGCTGTATGCATTCCGACGAGGTACGCATGTTTGTCCCGTCGTGTGATTTTTTCTAGAGCTTGTTTATGGGCGGAGACAAAAATTTCTTTTGGTATTTGTTCTACAATTTCCATCAAACTCTCCTTTGTTGATATTGATTTAATAGATAGTCAGCGATATCTTCAATTTCAGTCATAAATGATAGTGATGCCATATCTATGGTAATTTTTTCGATTCCAACGACTAACTGTTGGTCGGTGATTCGAATAGGTAGTCCATTGATATCCCCGAATACATAATCATTATTCCCCAATGTTGAATATGAAACGATTGTGATTGTGTTGGCACCAATCGTCTTTACATATGGTTCTACTGCAATGGGTGTGCTTGTTTTGATGTCCTTAAACATATAGGCATCAACGGTGTCATTTTTTGCAACGATTATGAGATAGTCTTCGTTTGCCCCCCGACATTTCCTTGACAACTAATTTTGTATCTATCTCTTCAGGGCAAAAGGGCACCGTCGCTGACCCGCAGATGGATATTATATGAATTGTTTAAAATCTGGTCACGTTTGCTCTGTTCAGCAAGTGTGATTGTTCCGAATGAGCGATTCGTAAAACTGATTAGCACTGGTAGTAGTTCACGTAACATGACGGCGTTGTACGAGCTGGGTGTCACTGTCGCCTCGTGCAAATGAGGACAACGTTTTGTAACTACGGGGTTAGACAAGTCACGAAATCGTTCGTTTTGTGCTAGTTTTTCGTAAGTAATAATATCTGTGATTAAATTTTTGATGACTTCGAGTGCATCATTTGGTTTTGCTTGTTTTCGTTTGATAATTTCTGCTATGAGATCACTCTCATCACCTCCGTTCGATGTCAATGTTTGGTTAATTTTATCCGTTTCTGATTGTGCTTGAGAGGGATTCGCAAGAATTTCTGCGAATGTTGCCATTGATAATTTTCCTTCCTTTTTATTTTGAATATGGTTTTTATGGTTGGTTTATGATTTCGTGAGAGAAAAGGGGGTTGGGGCGAAGCCCCATTAAATCGCCCATTGCGTATGCGATGGGCAAAAAAAATAAACGAGATTAATCTCGTTTATTTTTATCACTTGTTTTCCAGCGTCACGGTTCTCATTTCACCGTCTGATGTGGCGTGTCCTCCTGTTTCGATAGGAATAAGCTCATTTGTTGGCGTCACTCCGACCCATCTCATTGTAACGCTCACAGGGACGGGATTCGTACCGTCATAGTTCGGTTGAACATATAAATCCAAGGCATTGTCTGGGTTGTTTCGCAACCATTGGTCCAAAATTTGCTCATAATAGAGCATGCCGTCGGGGTTTTTCTCATTGGACCCTGATTTTTTTACACCTCGGTTCAGATAAGCGGTCGCTGTGACCAAATTTCTCGGGTCATCGTTTACTCCTGAGAACTGGTAACCGACTAGATGCGTACGGTCATTGGTTCGTTTTGGGTTTGACCAACCGGCCGGGTTCGTCAGGATCCTCTCGGGGCGTTTTTCGCCGTTGCTTCCAGGCTCTTGGGCGTCTGTTACACGTATGTGAGCGTATGTAGCTCGACCGTATTGGTCCAAATCGCCCATGATGAACGTTGCTCCGTAGTTTACGCTCCCGATCGTCGTGGATGATTGCTCTGAACCGGTTAGAATTTGCTCAGAGGTAGGAGTTGTTGTAGATACTTCAACATTGCTTCCATCGTGTTGTATATCGTTTGACCCACTGCCGTTATTTTCTCCCACAGTTGCGTCAGATTTTTCAGATTTAGTAGGTCCGATACTTTTGGGTAACACCTCTTGCAATTTTTCAATAAACTGTTGTGGCGTTTCTACATGATGATACCATGCAAAGCCGCACAAAGCTACAATGATGAGTGTTATGATTCCGCCAACCAATCGGTTTACTAAACCTTTTACGATACCAATCACTAATCCAATGAAGGCTAGCGCTGTTAGTATATAAATGAGGGTCATAATGTCCTTTCTAGTCCCGAATTCGTGGATATTCTGACGTTTCAGTCGAATTCGTATCTGTTGAGGTTTCGTGGGTGGATTCTTGTGTGGTGCTCATTGAGCTGGAACTTTCATTTGTAGTGTTTCGACCCGTCCTACCCCTAGAGGGTTCCGTTGAACTTGTGGAACTAGGGGTGCTTGGTCTGGTCCATACATGCTCCATAATGATCTGTGGTTTTGCATCGATTCGAATCCACTCCGAATCCTCCACTCTCCTTCCATTATACACTATTTCTGCCACTTTGTCGTCATTTTTGTAAGAACCTTCAACGGACCATCCATTTTTGACTACATCTTCATACGTTTTTACATCACTACGTTCACATAAAGGCCGTTTAGTTGTGATATCATCGACTTGACGTTTTTGTAGGCTTCTTGCGCGGCTAGACTTTTGTTGTTGTCAATGATACTAGCCCTTTACTGTCGATGAGTTTTATCAGTTCTGCGATTTGAGGAAACTGTTTGACAGTCTCTAGTTCTTTTTTGAATTCGGACAAATCGCTGATATTATTCAGTATGGTCACTGTGTCCCCGTCGGTTTTCCCATAGTTTGGTAAAACAGTTGTCACTACTGTTCGTAGTGTCTCATATTCAGATACGATTTCATTCAGTCGAGCCAACATTTGCTTGTCGTTGTCCCGGTCGCGTTCCAGCACTTCTCGATTCAAGTCACCAATCAAACTCCTGAGAACTTTTGTGTCCAAATTGGTTTTATAATTGTCCACATATTCGAAGTAGGTTTGATATAGGTGTAGTCGTTTTGTCGCGTCGACAAGGGTTCCCGACTGGATGTTGTTCTTTTTGATGAACGCATCCGATTTTTCGGATATTAGTTTTGCGTCAGCCGGGAGTTTCATGTCTTGGGCCGTTTTGTTCAACGTTTTTGTGACAGCTTCAGACATTTCGATGTATTGTTGCTTCTCGAGCGATGGATAGTCTGACACATACTCTGGTGCAATTTCAGATAATTTCATGTGCTTCATACTATTGTTCCATGTTCGCGTTCCGATATACAACCGCACAATTGAAAAGATAAACACCGCAATGACTAATATTGACACAATGAGCACGGAGCCAAATGTTGTACCAACGATTTTGCGTTGTTGCGCCTTCCTCTTCCTATACCGGGACATTCTATCCTCTGTTATCGTCATTAGTTGCCTCCTTTCCCTGTGATGAGTTCGTGAACCTCATCGCTCAAATTCCGTTGTTTTCAAATGCACTAGGGTTTGCGATATATGCGTCATATAACGCTTTTTCTCGTTTGGTCAATTTGTCATACCAATTCTTGTCGGCTTTTGTTTCTGGTTTGATGTTTTTAATATTTGGAATTGCCGGCAAGTCCCCGATAATTGCACCCAAACCATTATTGATATCTCCGGCGTCCGTTATTGCGTAGTGAGCCGTGATATCTGAACCGGATAACAATTTTACGGTATTTGGTTGTGCCCAGTTTGTCACATCTCTACCATTGTTTAACAGTAGTTGCAGATTTTTACCAATCACTTGTTGTCCTTTAAATTCATCTGGAATTTGTGGATCCGTGTTTGGAGAATCATATCCCATCCCAAACAGCTACGCTATACCCGCCGTTTGTGATAGAATCATACCATACGTCTGAACCACCAGGCCCGTACAGATAGTTATTGTTGATACCATCTCCGAATGCGACAGATCCCGTTTTTCCAGCGTACCCCGCATACTGAGGGATTTCTGCGGCAGGCGCACTTCCAATTTGTTGTTTCGGAACGCCTCTTAACATCTGTGTCAGTGTGTACGCCACAGACTCATTCATAGCTCGGTGGCGTCTCGGTTCAACTTTCTTAACGGTTCCGTCAACAAATGTAATTTCATCAACAAAACGAGGCTCCGTGTATACACCCCCATTATTGATTGCATTGTAGGCCGCAGCCGCTTGCAATGGTGAAATATCGAGACCGATTCCGTCGTTTGCTGAGTAGGTGTCTTTCACACATCTAACCCGAGTCCACTCAAGAAGGTCTTCATTCGATTACTTCCTAAAATTTCGTCATCAATACGAGCTACTGGTGTGTTTAAGCTCCATCGCAATGATTGTTGCATGTCCAGCATGCCGTAGGTTGCGCCTCCATAATTTTTCATTACTAGGCTAGTCCCTGGGTACACGTACGGACTCGTGTCAAAACGTGTAGCTGTGTTATAATTGTCTCCAAAATATTGTAACAGCGGTCCGTAAGCCGTGAATGGTTTCATAGATGACCCCGATGAACGTGTCTGTTGGATGGCATGGTTCCATTCAGTATTCCCTCTACCGCCCACCATCCCGATGACGACACCATCTGTGTTCATCACAGCGACACCGATTTGAAGTTGTTCATCCAGATATGGCCCCGCTAACACTGTTTCTTGAATTTGTCGGTAGAGTTCTTTGTTTAGATATGATTTGATTTTTAACGTAGTATTTTTTGTATCATAGCCTAGTTCTTTTACTTCATTCAATACTTGGGATGTATATTCCTGATATTCAGCGTTAATCGCTTTTTGGGCTTCCTGCCAATGATATCGGGGAGCTAAGGTAGCTTTTAAATCTACAGCTTTGGCGTCCTTATATTCTTTTTTAGTGATAATACCGGCTTCTAACCACACACCTAATACAGTTTTCGTTCTTTTGATACCGTTGTCACTCAAATACAAGTCGTAAGTTGTAGGGGCTTGACCCAAACCAACGATGTATGCCAGCTGTGCGATGTTTTCCGGTGTCTTCTCCTTTAGTTGCTCAGGTGTTTTGTTGAAGTAGGCAATCATCGCTGCTTTTGCCCCGACTGTATTTTCGCCCAACTCCAACTTGTTAATGTAATAGGTTAGAATTTCTTTTTTGCTCAAATTTTCATCCATTTGCTTTTCGAGAAACACTTCGTGGATTTTTCGAGTAATCGTTTTGTATCCTACGCCACCGTTATAATAGGTATTTTTGATTAATTGTTGTTCGATGGTTGAGCCACCACGTCGACCCAATAAGCCGTTCGCCATTCCGGTAATGGAATAACCCTTACTCTCCCAGAACTTATTGTCTTCGACTGCTATCAAGCCTTTGGTGTAGAGTTCGGGTAACTCATCATAGGTTGCTGATTTTACCAATCGACTAGTATCTTCATAAATAACGGTTCCGTCTTTGTCAGTGATTTGTGTTGTTCCATACGTGTTCAGATAAACTGCGTCAATGGGTGGCAGTGTTTTGAGGGTGTGGTCAATATAGAATAATCCGGCTGCGAAAACCAATAACCCACACAAACATCCGACCACGAATGTCCATTTGAAAACACTTTTCCATTTGATGGTTCGTTTTATCATGCTTTCTTTCCTTTCTATTGAAAAAGGAGACGCAACGCGCTCCTTAATGAGTTGTTTTATTTTTCTTTCGTCGTCTAGGGGTTCGTTTTCGATATTTTGGTGCGGGTCTAGTGCTATATTTCACCTCAGCATCTGTGCGTTCCTTAGCATCCTTTTCTTCGAGCTCCTTCAAACTATCGACTTTGCGTGCAGCTAGCGGTCCGATGAGCCTTGTTGTTGGGATGTCGTACTCGAAGACTTTCACGCCTTCTCGTGTTCCAAATACATCAAATCCGATGACTAATCGTTCTCTGGTCGCTCGATATTTTCGAGTGGTGTGCCGCATGTCGTCACAACCCATGATATAGAATAATTCCCGGTATTCGGGTTTGATGAATAGCGTTTCCAATTCATCAATATCCGTGGTTTGGATACCCTTATTCCGGAGCTGATGGTAGTGTTGAAACGAGAAGTCAGTATCGATGATAGTTTTGAGGTAGGCATCTTTGAGTTTGGTACCGACCCATCCAATTACGATTAAGAATAAACCTGCGTACCATACCTGTTCAAATGCAGTAGATACAGATATACCATATTTAGGTTGTAGCGAAATAGTTCCCGCAACATATCCAATGTATGTGATTGTAATGTACCCCGCCCGCTTCACATATTGGTAGTTTCCTGTTATGGAACTCCTCATGACACCATATATAGCATAGCTCATCCATCCGAGTGTTAGCGGAATCATGTTGACTAGTTCTATGACCTCTCTGTCTACATTTTTGAACATCTTCGCTACTATTGCTACATAAATCGCAATAAATAGTCCACTTAGTATAGCCTCAGCTATTCTACGCAATCGTTCGAGTGTCCATGTAAATAGGTAGAGTGTCGCGAAACGTTTTCGTGTTTTTAACATAGGATTAACCTTTCCTTCATTTTATATGACTAGTATATCATATTTCTACCAGTTTAGCAAGTTTCCAATTTCGTTTTGCTGATTTTTTTTTCAATTTGTGGTATCCTATTGATGACAAAAACCTATGAGGTAATTATGGACTACAAGAACCCACTAATTATTAAACTGACAGATAAACCATCCAGTCGTAATGAGTCAAATCCTAATGAATTCAATATTAATACGACACAAGCATGGAAAACATTCAAGCGTGATCTCCATCGAGCTGCTGAAATCTCTACATTTGATTATATTGCGCTAGCATATGACCCTTCGGTTCTTGCGCCAAATTCACAAGTGTCTCGCAAAACATTAGACATTTGTTCGGGTGAAGTTGGTCGCGTCGCAACGAAATATGATGCTCCTGCGATTACTCGGTTTGACCATCAAATTTATCAACTTAATGCCAAATTTGCCGACGGTCAGCCATATGCTCCAAGTAACCAAGAAGTTATCGATAAATACGAGAGCTATGCATCTAATGATGCTTGGCAACATCATCAAGCTAAAGTTTGGTCAAACCTTGGTGCCATCAACGGCCTCAATGCGGGTGGGGGGTTTGGTGAAAATCACCTAGCTATTCTCCAGGACCCAAGTCGTGGACTAGATAAAAAAGATGTTGAAAACTTCTTTTCTTTACGTAAAAATAAACCACTTATTCCAGCGCTTCTCGAGGACAACATGGTCGGTATGCCCGGTGTAAACGCGCGGCGCACTCCAGACACCTACTATATCGGAGACAAGTTGGTTGGTCAGGGTGCACTATCCCTCACGACTGTTGATAGCGGTTATATTATTCCTATGGTGAATAAAAACGGTGACATGGCTAAGTTTCAAGTCGGTTCTGATGTGACGGCATACAATTTGAAGCTGCAAGCTAAGGCGGCTGATGGCGTGTCTATCATGAATAGCGAATTTTTTGATAAAAAATCTCGCCGTTATTTGTTTGAATTGGAAGACGGTACACCATCGGACTTACACGCTGTTGAAGCTAATAATTCCAAAGCCGTATTTGAGGATGTCATTGGTCAATTTGAAATTCCAATTAAGGGTGATATGAAAGCTGCTCTCGTTGAGCGTGGCTACAAACTCCCTGAACTGATTGATTCGTTGAAAGTTCTACCAAATTCCAAATATGCATGGCCAGCGCAAGGTAACATGGTCGGGTCAAAAGTCAAAGGTGGTCTTGATGTACCTAAACTCGTAACACCTAGTGAAGCTGGATTCATTCCTGTGCGAGAGCCGAAAAATTCTGACGAATGCACATTACTCGTTGTTGAGGGTGCGCTCAAAGGTCAGATTGTTGCCAAATATTTAGACCACCCCGAGGTTGCTGAGGTCACAAACGCAATCACGGGAGATCCGAATAAAGGTTTGATTGTAGCTCAAGTGCCGGGTGTGAGTAAGGCCTTTATCAAATCAGCCCAGGCGATTTTTGACACCAAAAACATTACTGATACGGTGATTGCTATGGACGCCGATGGTCGTTATAATCGTAACGTTGCTACAGGTATTAAGGACGCGGAAAAAATCCTCGGGGAAAAAGGTCCTACACGTGTCATGTCATGGGATCCTGAACAAAAGGGTTTGGATGACGCATTATTGGCACTTTCCCGCAAGCAAATCAAATTCGATGATATGGATTTGACATTTGGTACGGCTAATGAATTGTTCCCTCTCGCGCAAGCTACACCACCAAATCCTTATAAATTGGACGGCACACGTGCCAACAGAACCAATGGTGATGCACAATGGCAATTAGATTACCGTGAGCAGTTAGCGGAGAAAGAGGCGCACATCCAATCAATCCAGGCGTCTTCAGCGTCTCCAATCAATGAGCCCGTAATTGAACCTGAACTTGCCGCTGAACCTGTTACTAACACTGCCACCGAACCTGTCACTACACCCGTCACTGATACCACAGCAAAAGTACACATTCCCCCTGTCTATCAAGTGAATCAAGACGATCTGAATCGTATTACGATTAAGGCTAGTGTGGGCGAAATTAGTGAGAGTGACATGCAGGAGTTTCTTCAATCAGTATCTGATTTAACCAAAGAGCTACATGACCGTGTATCTGAGTTTGCAAAATAATAAAAAAAAAGCAAGGTGGCTTGCTTTTTTTTAATCTATGGGGTTTGCAACCCACATCTGGATGACACCTCGTTCAGTACGACACCACTGGAGCAGAATACCCTCATGGTCGTTCATGTGGTTATACATATAGTTAACGATTTTCCCGTCAATCTGGTCATCTTCGAGGCCGTATAGGGATGACTCATACACATCTTCAAATTGGTATGTGCGAACATTCCCATGTTTGTCCCAGACTTGAAATGTCCGTCCGATTTGAGCGTAATTCGCTAGGGGCGAGAATACTCCTGGGTTGTGGCCCGCCATATAAGTTACGAGTCCATCATGATTATCTAATTCATGCCAGGCGGTTCCGACATAGCCGAGGTCGATATAGTTCTGTAATTGGTCAGCGGATTCTACAAATAAGTTGTGCGCTTGTAAGCTTCCGACAGGGATTAGGCTTCCATTCACGTTTAACATATTAGTGTACGTTTTTGGTTGTGCTGGTCGTTCGTTCGCAACTGACGGAGCTTTTGGTGTGCTCGTAGTTGTCTCCTTAGTGATGTTTTGTGCGTTGACTTTTGTGGTTACTTTTGGTCGATGTGTGGTCGTTTTCACCGGCTTTACGGGTTCACAAGTCAATATAGATAGTGTAAATTGAAACATATAGTTTTTCGTTCTTCCATTCTAATTCAATATAAAAACAGCGGGAGTTGCACCCGCATGTTCCTAGTACGTTTTGAAATTTGATTCAAAAACGTGATTATATTCGTCTCCAGTGTCTTTTACTGGAATAATTGTAGTCATTGTGCCTCGAACGATGTGTCGTTGGGACGCTGAGATATCTGTACACGTTACAAGCGTAATAATGTTTTCACCGGTTTCGTCAAGCACACTAAGTTCTTGAGGTGATACATTACTAATCGAGTCAATAGTGTAAACATAAATGTTTTCCAAATCGGTCAGATAAACTTTCATACCACTTCGTGCACGTAGTAGCGGGGAGAATAATAGCGTTTCCCCGTAAGCGTTTGAATAATGACTAGCGAGCGTATAGTTTCCTGCACCCATTTTTTGGTCGGGTTTCAATGTTGCAGCACCAATCAATAGATTTTGATCGGTCACACCTTTTAAGATGGGCAAATTGATATCCAATTCGGGTATTGATATTTCTCCAATCATTGGAGCTTTGGCTTTATTTTGTTGAGCAGCGAGGACTGATTCCAATGAAATCGATGATACCTCCGAGTAGTCGTAGGTTGCGGGCGTTTCTTCCGCAGCCTTGACTTCGGCAGGTGTTAATTGTTTTAGTTCTGTTTTTGACTTCTTTTGCTTGTTCCTTCATTACATGATGTTTTGTCGGGTTGACCAGCAGTAAAGCTACCACCAACAATAAGCAAAACAATAGCCATCGGAACACGTATTTTTTCAAAAAACATTTTCATCACGCAACACCCGCTTCTCGCAGAATTTGTGACCATGTTTCCAATTCATATCCATCCAAGTCGTGGACGAATTTTACAGCGAGCGTATCTGTTTCAGTAACACTCACTTTTTGGTCTCCAATATTCGCAACATAAATGAGTCCAATGTGTACTTGACCGACATCATTTGCATCATCGTTTACGATACCGATTAACTCAAGATGCTCTGGTCGTAATCCAATTTCCTCCTCTAGTTCACGGTAAGCATTTTCATCAAGCAACGCTCGTCCAGTCAGACCTTCTACAGGGTTCATATGTCCCCCGATACCGATGGAGGATAGACCGTGTAATCGGCTTTCTCCTCCACCAGTCAATCGCTCATAAACCAGGGTTTCGTTTGCATTATTTTTGATGACAACGTAGGAAATTGGTTGCTTGTATGTCGGGTCTGTTTCCATATCCCCGCGACGACCAACTTCAATATTGCGCAACATGAGCTCCAGATATGGTGCAAAATCCTTGATGTTGCGATAGCCTTGCACTTTGCGTGGCAGGAATTGGTCTCGCTTGACAACTAAAATCTGTTCGTCGTTTTTGTTCATAACATACCTTTCTATTCGGAGAGGGAGAGTACCATTTGTGGTTTCACACGTCCCATAAATTCATTACGTTTCAGTTCACATTTGCAAACAATCAATCCGTCATTTCCTTCTGCAATGCGTGTCTTCAATCGGTGTGCCAGTTCCACATCGAACGTCAGCACTTCTACACCATATATTTCTGCCTTAAATGTTTTCCAGAAATTCGGATTGTAATTATACTCCTGAATTGCGAATGGATCCAGCAGGAATGTAAACTTGGTTTCAGCTTCAAAGTTCTTACCGAATGGTTTCAACTCATCAAAGAAGTTCAATACATCCATGACATTTTGTGCCAGATTCATATCTGTAGACACGTTGTGTCGTAAGGTTTCATCAGTGTCTTCACCGTCGGTGAACGCAAATGTCATTCGGTTCATTGGTAGCGCGATACCCGGCGTCGTGTCTAATTGTGACATGACTTCTTGTAGGACTTCTGCTGTAGCCTCGTCAAAGAGTTGGCGGAAAATTTCTAAATCACCTTTTTTTGATGGCGTATCCAGCAGCTTGCGCGTGACCACCACCTCCCACAACCGTTCCGGGTCTTGCTTTCTCAATGTGCTCAATAATCATTGGTAGTGGCGCCATTTCTGTCGAACGTGCACTACCAGAGATAATTTTATCATCAGATAGTTTGGGGTTGAACGCAAATACGATGGTAGCTCGTTGCGTTCGACCTGCAAATGAGCCGGCTACGAGTCCGGCAATTCCGTGTGGCGCATCTACTGAAATCACATTTGAATAGGTGCCTAGCGTCTCCGGGTCTACCGATGCGATAGCGGCGTCACGCAATTCTGATTTGAGCTCATTTTGGTGTGTCAGCTCGCGAATATTTTTCGCGCGCACATCAGGATTTGCATGCATCAATCCGCGGAAGGCTGTTTCCGGTGTACCCACCACTCGGCGTGGTGCATTCAATAGTGGTGAAATGTACCATCCGATTAGTTGCTCATCTGTCGGCAGGTCTGATGGTTTCTTTCCTTGTTCTTTACGCTTTTCGTTTCGAATAGTTTGCATCATGGTAATGAGGTCATACAATCCATCCATGATGTTGTCGTATCCGGGAACTCCTGTTTTAGCTGGTCGACTTCCTCCCTGAATTTTATTCAGTTGCGTTATGGCTTCTCGCACCATGAAATGATTTCATCCAAAATTGGCATGACGTCCGCAACGTTTGCGATACCGGCGAAGACGATAAGTCTATATACGTCATTCAATCGGTCGGGCGCATAATTCTTAGCGTATGCCATCATCGTTTTCCACGCAACAGCCGCTCCAGCGTTACCCTTAAATGGATAGAAGTCTGTTGGTACGTTTGGGTTGACAACAACCTCTGCATTGGCAATTTGACTTGAACCTAAGTGGTGGTCGGTGACCAATACACGAATACCCTTTTCGTTAGCATAGTCAATTCCTGCAAACGCGTTGGTTCCATTATCAGCTGTCAAAATGAGCGACACATCACTGAACGATGTGAGCATGTCGTCAACAGCTTTCGGACTCAATCCATATCCATCCTGCATAGTTGGAATGTAGATTCGGTGGTTGATATTGAATAGTGACAATGCCGCGGTCCACACCGCTGCTGACATAATACCATCTGTATCATAGTCTGTATCTACGATGAGTAATTTGCGAGGCTCCTTGTCTTGCTCTAGTTTAAATTCGTGTAGTTTCCGGACTAGAGTCTCCATGTTTGTGTATAGAAACGGGTCGTGGAGCGCTGTTTCTGGTGTGGCAAAGATTAATTTGTTCAATGTCTCTTCTGACCAGGATAAAGACTCCAAAATCCGTTGTTTGATTTTGCTTTTCACTACGAATTAGTTCCTTTCTTTTGTAGTGCTTGTCTCATTTCTTGTTCGAAGCCTTTTACGATGTCAGCTTTGGTGATGGTGAGATCTCCGCCTTCTTGTACAAAGCGGTCGTTTTTGGCCATCGTAATGCGTTGGTAAACATTTCGCACCAAACCACCATTACCGCCGTTTGTGATTCGCCCGTTAGCATCTGGTTGGGATAAATTCAATTCGACAAGTTTTGCGAATAGTGGTCTGATGATGCGTGGGTCAACATCCGGGCCATATTGGTCATCATGTTGTTTTCGCATTAGCTCAAAAATTTGAGCCATCTCATCCGGTGTATAATCATCGAACTCAATCCATTGGAACCGACGGGATAAACCGGTATTCGATGCTAAAAATTCTCGCATTTCTTTGGAATATCCGGCAGCGATGACAACTAGGTCGTCCCTATGGTCTTCCATGTATCGGATAATAACGGATAGCGCTTCGTCATTAAATGTATTTTCTCCCGTTTTGACTGTCAATTGATAAGCCTCGTCAATGAAGAGGACTCCACCTAAAGCTTTGTCAAGAACTTCACGTACATTTTGTGCAGTTTGACCTACATACCCTTTAATAAGGTGTCAACTGTTGCGAACGTACATTTATTTTCTGGGATTGCCCCAACCTCAAACAAGGAAACTGGGCTGTCAATTTGGCAACCGTGGTTTTACCAGTTCCGGCTTCACCGGCGAAAATCATATGATTGGAAAACCCTTTGTTACCCCCAACAGAGATAGTGTTGAGCAAACTTCGTAACTGTTGTTTCACGTTGGTCGAGACCGATTAGTTCGTCAATTGTTCCATAGCGGTTTTTGTGTTTGAGTTGGTTTCGATACTACTACGCACAAGTTGCGTTGTTGAGTCATCGACATACCAATAATTTTTATCGTGAACGTCCTTGAATGACAACGACGTTTTGTATGCGTGGTGTTGCAACAACTTTTCGGTGTTATTCACGTTTACTATATTGGCGTTTGCCCCCGTCAAATAAAAACCTGTTGCGTCTGATTTGTCGCTAGCACTGACAGCGTATCCGTCGATTGTGATATCACCTGTACCATATAAATGGTAGTTGTTTCCTGTTAGTAGTGACAACGGTCCGTGAGCCGGTTCTTTTTTGCGTTGTCTTGCGGTCATTTGGCGCTTGATGACACTTTCAGGTAACTGTTGGTCCAATGTTATGTTCGTCAACTCGGCATCGTGAACCCGTACATATTGTCCGACACGGGTATGTGTCATTTCGACGTTGTAGAATGTCACGGACGACAAATGTCCTGAATTCACTTTCACATCACCATAAATCAGTGAGCATTCTCCTCGTTCGTTTGTCTCAATGTTGGCACCATAGTAAGAATAGAGGTTGCTATAGTTGAGGACGATTGTCGCGTCATCTTCTACGACGACTTTTGTCAAATCACTGTTGTTGATGGCGTGATTCTTTCCTGCTTTAAACCATACCGCTGGGTAAAATGCAGATACCGGACCAACAATTTCAACGTTTACATCAGACATGACCACCCGGTCTTCGAGGACTAGTCCATTTGCGCGTGATCCAACTTTAAAGGTTAGTCCGTTTAGAATGACTTGACTATTAATACGAGCACCGACAGTGCCGGGTTCGACGTTCCACGTGTTTCCGTTCCCATTGATGGTCAACGGCTTGGAAATTGTGACAGACTCGTCAATGGTTTTATGAATTTCGATAGTATCATCATACTTTGCTTTTTCAACTGCATCCTTTAGGGTCTTATACCTATTGAATGGGATTAGGCCTCCGACATGATATGTGGTCATTAAGCTACCTCACTAATTTCTTGGTTCAGTCGAGCAATCATTTCATCTGTCAATACAACGAAATATCGCTCAGTAGTAAAATTGATAGCATCATAGCGCCCAGCACCGGGAATACGTGTCACAAGTGTCGAGATTCGCCATGGTTTAAAATCAACTGGTGTTTCACATTCAAATTCAATTTTGGTTACATTTTCTGTGGTTATGGATACTTTGTCAAATTTAATTTCTCGATAGCTTCCGTCAGTCATTTGAAATACGACTGTTTCATTTAGTTCTGGGTATTTACCAGAACACTTGATTGTCATTTTTGGTTAACATTTTTTTCTTCCTTTCTAATAGTTTTATTATATCAGTTTCTTTCTTGTTGTAAGCGCCACCGTGTCGTATAGGTGAGCGCTCTGTCATTCGTTTGTAAGGGATTATCACTAATCCCGGGATACCCAATAAAAGGATATTGATGGCGTCTAACAGTAAAAAGCTAATATGAAATTTCATTAGCTTTAACCACGCCATAGGACCTTGCGGTCGGGTGTTTTGTATAGCTGTTTTATATGTCCATGTCTTGAGATATGTGGCGACTACCCCGACTTCAGATAATCGTATGCTGAAGTAGGTCGCTACCATTAACACTAACCACACCGTACCGATAATAGCGGGTGCATTGCTGGTTTTTGTTACAACCATACCGATGAGAGACAGCGCTGGATAAATTAGTCGTCGCATTCCTATTTTAATGTATAGGGATAACGGTAACATTTGTTGCTCGTATATCACCTGGTCCAAGAAATAGGTACCACACCATTGTCCAAATAATCCGGCACCAATAATTGCCAAATACTCCATGACAGGTGTCGTTCTTGCCCCGTACTGCCAATGGTCCGCATCGAAACTCAAGTCGCTTGCCAAGAGATAGAACGCTACCACTGTGGAAACGACAGATACAGTCCGAATGAGTGATGGTATGACAAAACTCATTTTCTTGCGCAATGCTTTGCGTGCGTGTCGTTTGGCTTCTTTTATTTGTTTTTTTGTCATTTGGTTTTCCCCTTAATAAATGGTCATGACCCATGTAGCTACTAGAATTGTGGCAATTGTCCACCAAATGATGTGACCTGGGATTCCGAAAAACTTTTGACCAACCTTGTAAATCGGTTGGAAAATAAACCGATGTCCCTTTACCACTTCAGCACCATTACCATAGCTCTTATATTGCTGTAGGGGATAAAACCATGCGATACCAGCTGTTGAAAATGCATCCGCAACAAGGTGGCTGAGATAACCAATGGCGAAACCGACCAATAGTGGGAGTAGGAATTTGGCTGTCCAAATACTTCCCATTGGTTGCGCTATATGCGCCCATACCGCTACTGCGACAACAATCCCAACACCCCAAAGTGTGTGGGTGGCTCCTCGGTGTTTGATAGGTAATTCTTGGTCGATGTCTGGGTAGCTGGCACCCATGAGTGACCCAACTAACAACACGATAGCTACAAATAATCCAGCAAAACCAAATTGGTCATTCGGCTGCGATAAAAATGGTTGTGGTAATGGTTGTTGAGTCATTTGTTGATAAGCGAGTCCAATCCCGCTCAGCGTTGCTACACCAAAAGCTTTGTGTGTCTTTCCTAACATGTCTAATGTCTACCTCTGCTCTCGTAATCGTTTTCGAACGAGTTTATCAATTCGATTGTTTCGTTCGTTTTTATTATGTGCACGCACATGAGTAACGTTTGTCCCACTTTCGTCTATCAATTTTTTAGTAGTGGTCCACAAATCAACATATTTTTTTGGCCGATACTCACCCTTGATTGTTTTCACGACATATTCCGAATCCGTATAAATATTGAGTGCCTGTCGTGGGTAATCGGTCAACGCCATTAATATTGCAAGCATCTCCGCAAGGTTAGCGGAGACGTTTGCAATCACCTTCGTTTTTTCATTCGTTGGCTCATGATTTTCGTACACTGTATAACCGCAAACACCGTAGGTTGAATTAGCAGATCCGTCCGTATAAACATCAATCACTGCTTGTCCACCTTTCCGATACGGTCATAAATATCTGATGCCGTATTTGCGACAGGTTCTCCTTCTTTGTTCCCCGTTGTGTACATTGTTTCGTGTAAGGTTCCTTTTGTATCGAATTTGACAATTGAACCGTAATGGTCTAGTCGTCCATCGAGTTCTTTTGCTAATTTCGTGTTGTTTTTTAAGTTTACGACTTGCACATGTGTCGAGTGCGTCCGACTATAGGCAGCAACGGCCCGCAACATGTTTTTGTGGCTCTTCTCACAAAACTTACAATCGGGATTATAGGTCACATAAATGACGCCAGGTTGCGCAGACTTACTTTCCTGGCCGTCGTACATGTTTATCGTCGTTGTCACTGTTGCCAAATTAATCACGACGCCAGCACTAAGCGTCAAAGTCATAAGGCCGAACAAAATAATTGACACCCAATAGATCCATGTTTTTAGTTTGTGACCTACGTTTACGATTGTTCGCATAATATCGATGCCGTCATAGATAATCATACCACACGCAATCAAGTTTAACGTGAATGGTACAAAGGTTGCCACATAACTGCCGTTCATAACTCGCGACAAGACCCAACTTAACAACAATAAAATAAGTGATTTATATGGGTTTAACTTTTTCGAAAAATCATTAATCTTGGTTAGTAATTTCATTCGCTTCATTCTCCATTTCTGTATATCCATCTTCTGGGTGTGGCACTAAGCCTGGGCCACCCTCAATCATTAATTTAGCCGCGTGTGGTTCACTATTCACGGCTTCTTCTTTCAATGTCGAATCACCAATATAGTAGCGTGTTGCGTTCGCCATGAACCGTGGCAAGTACAAATCAATAAAGTGTTTTTGCTTCAACTCATTGTTTGGGAATAAATGCTTTGATAATGGCTCGATGACTTGATTGACGACTAAGTGTGCATATACTTGTGTTAAGTCATAGATTTCCAAATCACTCACATTGACTTGTGATAATAAATTATCCATTGTGTTTGTGATGGTCGTGATGAGATTGGATTTGTCGATGTCGTTTGGTTTTACAACCTCGAGCATATATGCGTCATTCTCTTTGCGAAGGATATAAATTCCGTTGTTGTATTGAATATCCAACATCATAATGAGTGGGCCCCTCGTTGTGGATAATTCTGCATTTTTCGGTGATTTCACAGTCGTGTAACCGAACCCGTAGATCATTTCCCGTTCTTCATCTGATATATTGTCCTCACTCAATGTCACATCCAATGTCTTTAAATTCTGAGATAGACGTTCGTACAATTCATCATCCAATTGATGTGCATCAAAGCGGTGGGGCGTTTGTTCCATGTTTTCCTCCTTAGTGGTTATATCACTATTATATCACAACTTTGTTTCAAAAAAAAGTTGTCAAAAAAAAAGACTGAGAACGTTTGTTCTCAGTCCGGTCGCAATTATTTGCGTTTGCGTTTAAGTGCGAGTGCACCCAATGAGCTGGCAAATCCTGCAAATACTGTAGCGATTGATGATGCATCACCTGTTTGTGGTAATTCACGTTCTTGCGCAAAGTATTTGTTTGAGATTTCACGTTTAGTGCTTTGTGTTGGTTTCACAACGTGAGTTGTAGTTGCTGGTTTCTTAACGTCGTCAGCTTTCTTGACTTCGTCAGCTTTCTTAACTTCGTCAGCTTTCTTAACTTCGTCAGCTTTCTTAACTTCGTCAGCTTTCTTAGCTTCTTCAGCTTTCTTAGCTTCTTCAGCTTTCTTAGCTTCTTCAGCTTTCTTAGCTTCTTCAGCTTTCTTAGCTTCTTCAGCTTTCTTAGCTTCTTCAGCTTTCTTAGCTTCTTCAGCTTTCTTAACTTCTTCAGCTTTCTTAGCTTCTTCAGCTTTCTTAGCTTCTTCAGCTTTCTTAGCTTCTTCAGCTTTCTTAGCTTCTTCAGCTTTCTTAGCTTCTTCAGCTTTCTTAGCTTCTTCAGCTTTCTTAGCTTCTTCAGCTTTCTTAGCTTCTTCAGCTTTCTTAGCTTCTTCAGCTTTCTTAGCTTCTTCGGCTAAATATCCATCGACATCGAATTCTGGTTTTCGTCAACTGTTGGCGCAACTTTTGGTGTAGCAATGAAGTTATCACCATCTTTAGCGATGTTCAACATTTGTTCCAACTCAAAGAAGTTCAGGATTGTTGTGTACTTGTCTTCTGCGTCCGCTAGAAGTTTTTCAGCTTCAACAAGTCCTGTGCGTGCAGCATCTTGACGCTCTAGTGCGTCTTTCTTGTCAGCTTTCGCTTGTGCGAGTTTTGCTTCCAAGTCTGATAGCTGCGTTGCCAATTGTGCAGCTGTGTCACGAGTTGTTTTGGCCAACGTCAATTGATTGTTCAATTTTGTAATTTGACCATTCAATCGATTCACCTTGGTTGTCGCGTCAATCAAGTTTGTGTTCGCAGCTTCTAGGGCTGCGTCTTTCGCTTGTGCTGTTGATTTCAAAACTGCTAATTCGTGTTTTGCATCCTCGTAAGCTTTTTGAGCTTCTTGGTTAGTGCTTGCGATGTCTTTGGCTTGCGCTTTCAAGCTTGACAATTTGGCCACAAGCGTAGCTTGTTTGTTTTCCGCTTCATCTTTTTCAGCTTGCAATGTTGTTTTGGTGTCTTCGAGTTCTTTCAATTGTACTTTCAATACACCGGAGTTGTCGATAGTTTGCTTCGTTACGAACACGAAATGATGCTCTGGCAAGAATACCATTTTACGCCCGTGGAAAGTTGGGTTCAAACTATCGTTTTCGTTCCATGAGTTCCAGTTTGACCAGAATTTGTCTGAACTTTCACCACCGTCATTAAAACGAGTTTCGTATGCGTCGTAGTAGTTTCCGGTATCGGCTCCAGGAACGGTTGTCACCGCTACGGCACCATATTTACCTGTTGATGTCAACAACAAGCGACGGTGTCCATAGTTACTTCCTGTCGCATTATTAAAATCGGAGTACCATTTCAATAGCATACGGTATGCGAGGGATTTATGAGTTGTGATTTCATCCAAACTCAAGATGGTTTTATCGCCCTCTTTACGGACTGTTTTACCCCATCCCCAATATGCTCCAGCGTTTTCACCACCGTCTGTCAGGTTGTTGCGGAGTTTGGTGTTGTGGCTCAATTCGTCATTTGCAGCCATTTCATTGGCACGAGCTTCAGCGTAGTCAAGGTATGCTGATTGAATTCAACATTTCCATTGATTCCGTTTGCCGACGAGTTCGTTCAACAATGCCAAGAATTCTTTAGAAAGCTCTTTATTGTCTACGACATAATCGAACTTACCTGTAGATTTGAATTTCTTATATTGGTCTTGTGTGATTTCTTGTTCGACTTCGCGAACACCTTGGAAATCGACGTTTTCCAACGTTGCTGGGCGGTTTTGTTGTATTCATAATCCGCTGGGTTTGTTTTTAGCTTGGGCTCCGCGTTCTTGTGGGTTAATTGTTGTAACCTTCACTTCCGGAACATAAGCATCTAACTCGGCTTTCTTAGCTTCAACAGCTTTTGATGCATTTTTCGAGTTAGCTAGTTTTTGTTCGACAGTTTGTTTTGCATTGTCGACAGCTTTAGAAGTCTTTTCGATTTCTTGTCGAACTGATGCGTCGCTCAAACCATTTCTGCGCTGTTTCTTTTTCAGCTACATCGGCTTCTTTTTCGGTCACTTTAGTTGCGGCCGCTTTTTGTTCTGCACGCGCTTGGTTTACCGTGTCTTGCGCTTCTGTTGCGTCCGATTTGGCGTTGACCAATTCTTTTTCAACACTTTCTTTTTCACTAGCCGTTGATTTGATGATAGCTTCTTGTTCTTTGACAATCGCATCAGCATTTTTCGCTACCGTGATGTTTTCGGTTGTTTGTTTGATTGTCGCGTCAGCAGTAGCTTCATCATTTTTCGCTGCCTCAAGATTTGTTTTTACAAAATCAAGGTTTCCTTGAGCTTGTTCAACATCTTTTTTAGCGCTGTCTACCTGAGCTTGTGTTGTGTGTACGGCACTTTTCGTTTCGACGGTTGTTGCCGGTTGTGTATCAACAGTATCCGCGTGAGCTGTAGTAGTTGCACCTGCAACACCTGCGATGATAGTTGCACCAAGAGCTGTAGTTTTTCATTGTATTTTTCATAAAGGTTTTACCTCATTTGATTATTTATTTCCAAAAAGAATAAAGGGGCTTGGGGCGTTTCGCCCATTCGTTTCTCACGTATGTGGTGAAAATTAATCATCGCATTATATCATAACGTCAGTTGATTTTCCAGAGGTTTTTGGGTATTACCTGATAAATCCTCTAGGATTGCTGCGAGCAAGGCATCTAAGCCGTCTTTTGTTAAGCTCACGTCACCCGTTCTGACAAGGTGTTGTAACTCACGCACTGTTGCGTCTAACGCTGTGTGGGTTGTCTGTACTTCATAGTCTTGTAATGTCTTCATGTTGTTCTTCCTTCGATGTATTTTTGTTATCAGTATTTCATGATGAGCGAGGGGTTGGGGCGATAGCCCCATTTTTGACCTTTCACGTATGTGAAAGGTCAATCTTGGTTGTTATAAGCCTCGAGTACATTTTGCATCAAAAAGGCCACTGTCAACAAACCAACACCCCCAGGGACCGGTGTAAGTGCCCCTTGGTAACCATGTTGTTTCAAATCATCAGCATTGACATCCCCTTGGATAGTATTTCCAATTTTATTGATGCCAACATCAATAACGAGGCTTGTGTTTTTCAGTTCTTCATAACCCATAAGTTTTGGCACACCCGCGGCAACACGATATCGGATTGTTGACATATGTTCACTAAAAGTCCTTCTTGGTCTTGCTGTTGCAGACAGTCACTGTTGCGCCAGAATTTATCAACTCTGCCGCAAGTGGTTTTCCGACAATGTTACTTCGACCCAGAATGGTGACGGTCATGCCGTCTAAATTCGTAAACGCTTGTTTAATGATGTGTAGAATCGCTTTTGGCGTACAAGCTGTGTGGTGAGGGGCATCGATTAAAGCGTGTCCCAGATTTCGCCACGTGAACCCATCCACGTCCTTATTTTTCGGAATTTTGTCCATGATTTGCGCCGTTTTCTAGATGATTCGGTAACGGTAGTTGTACCAATATACCATCTACATTTGGGTTTTGGCCTTTCATCTCCACAAATGAGCTCAACATTTCTTGACTGGCCGTTTCAGAAAATGTGATATGTTCTACTTCAATACCAACACTTTCAGCCACCCGTTTCTTATTCCTCACATAAATTTCACTTGCGGGGTCTTGTCCCACTGTGATGACTAAAAGGTGGGGTGCTCGTTTACAGAGCGATACTTGTTCCCGCACACTATCTTTGACGTTGTTTGCTAATTGCTTACAATCTATTACTTTCATCAGTGGCTCCAATCTATCATCTGTTGATTGTTCTCATCTAGATATTCATTCACGCGACTGAATGGTTTACTTCCGAAAAATCCTCTACTCGCTGAAAAAGGACTCGGGTGCGGTGATGCAATGATCTTTTTTCGTCCATCAATCATTGGAATTAGTTGCTGTGCTGATTTTCCCCACAATACGAAAATGATTGGTTGCGGTAGTTCCGATATGACCTCAATTAGTCTGTTTGTGACAGGTGCCCATAAATCAGCCATGTTGTTGGGTTCACCTTCTTCTACTGTTAGGCTTCGATTGAGTAATAGAACTCCTTGTGTCGTCCAGTTTGTTAAGTCTTGTGACGTACGTTCAATTCCGATATCGTCATATAATTCTTTCAGTATGTTCCGCATACTCGGCTGTGTTTTTGCGGTGTCTGGTAATGAAAATGCAGCCTTGCGCTTGTCCAGGTGTATGATATGGATCCTGACCAATAATGACTACCTTTACATCCTCTGGTGCAACTAAGTCCATAGCTGAGAACACTTTTTCTTTTTCGGGGTAAATAGGTTTTTTATTCCCATAATATCCTGCGTAAATATTTTCAGCCAGTTCGATAGGGTCAACAACAGCGCTCTTCGCGTTGTATAGTTGCATCCATTTTGTTAAATTTCTCATAAAATCCTTACCTTAAATAGCACCCGCGAACGGGTGCATGATTACTTCACTTTTGGTTGCGTGGCTAAACTAACAATATCTTCTTTGCTATTTTTGCCATCAACCACTTTTGTCAATGTGTGTTTTGTTGTGTAGAAAGCTCTCACACCTCCACCGGATTTTCCTTGTTTGGAAATATCCGCAACCTTGATTCGTTTTGTTGCTCCTGTATCGTAGGTGGCAAGCAACGTCTCTGTGACAGGTGCAATGTATATACTTTCTGTACCATCCTTATCGGCCTTGATGGACGTGCGTTTCGTTTTCACTTCGAATTGTTTTCCATCGATTCGTTTAGCTGTTCCGTCGGCATGTACTACAACCAACTCTTGTTCCAGGAGTTCTTGGTATGACGTGACGTATAAGCCTTCAGGTTTCGCACCGTCCATGGCCCAGTCAAAGTGTAACATACCATCTGAGCTGAAGATGCACCATGCATTGAATTCGGATTCCGTCGTGTCTTCTGTCTGCTCCACAATATTACCTGTGAATTCAACATCATAATCGGCGTTCGCATCCAATTTTTTAACCCCTGTCGCGCTCAAAGTTTGTAACGGTATTTTGTCTATCGCTAAACTTTTCCCGTTAATAATCACCGTTTGAGCTCCTTCAGGGATGGATACATATTTAGCTAATTCCACATCTGACCTGATTTTTCCTGATGCCACTTTAGTTGTCTTTGTTTTCGTCATAAATCTACTCATGTCGCAACGTTTGACACAACCGTCGTTGTAAATAAACAAGCCATATTTTGTTTCTGGTAACGTGACGTAGCCAACAGGTTCAACACCGGGTAGCAATTGATTGCTCAAAACACCTCGCCCAGTTGTTGGTTTTGCATCCGACAAATGAATATTCCAAAGAACCCCATCGATCCCAAAGATACCTAATCGACCTTTGCTTCCGACCTTGGTAGCGCCGTCAAATGTTTTCTCTTGAATTCGCACGTAACCATACTGGTCCATACCCACATACATAGGCACCTCTTGTGTCTCAATTTGTGATACTTTCGCAAATTCTGCATCAATAATTTTGGTGCGTCGTTCTACAGGGTAGGCTGTTTTAGTTTTTTCGTGGTTTTTGATGATTTCATTACGTCGCTTCACTTCGCTCTGTAGCATACCATTCACAAATACCAATTCTTTCTGGAGCTTTTTACCCTCATCTACGATGGCCTGCATGTCCATTTTGCTGATACGATAAATAGCGAGACCCGCAATATCTTCTGCTTGCAATTCCGTAAATCGGAACGCAGATACAGTTTTGTGATATTCTTTTGGTAGACCTTTTGGCTTCTCACCCGTCTTTAGAATCGTTTCTAGGTGGGCTCGTCCACTCGACAATTTGGCACATGCGATGACTTCGTTCACCACTTGTTGCAGTATGATGCGCCCTGATAGGATTTCCATTCGTCGCTCAATTCGACGTTTTTCTCGTTCATATTTTGCAATCAGAATTTCTTGTTGAAACTCTGCATATTCATGCAAATATTGTTTGAGGGAATATCTCGAAATAGTTCGGTTGTTCAGTGCCCGAAAATCATAGGTCATCGTGTCTTCGAGTGGTGTTAATGCGAATAACATTTGCTTCATCTGCTCTGGGTCTGCGCCCGCTCGTAATGAAATCTTAATGTCAATACCGTTTTTCCCTGAGTGGTTCTCCACCTGTGAAATGTTTGGAATTTTTGGTGGTATCCGCTTGCCTTTTTTGTCCACGGTCTCCATAGAGGCTGTTGTGATATCAGCGATTAAATTCTCGACAATCCCTGATTTTGTAAATGGAACCTCCCACAACGTGCAATGCATGCTCTTTGCTTGAATAGGTCAACTTTCCGCGAATACGCAATCGACCTTTTTCCTGTTTCACTACATGTTTAGCAATTCACTCTTATTAATGATTGTTCCACCTGTCGGAAATCGGGACCTTTAGCGTTTCGAGTAACTTCTCGTTGTTATTTTTGGGTTCTTCAGGTATTGAACGATTGTGTCACACAATTCACTTGGGTTGTGTGGCGGTATTGAACACGCCAATCCAACAGCGATTCCGCTCGCTCCGTTCAATAACAACACCGGAATCTGCGCAGGCATGACCATCGGCATTCGTTCCGTATCGTCATAGTTCCATTCGTAGGGAACAATCTCAGGTGATAATAACTCACCCAGCAGGTCCCCCGCAGGAGTTAATCGACTTTCGATATATCGCCCAGCGGCTGCAGGGTCGCCATATATTGATCCGTTATTACCCTTAATGGATACAAGTGGCGTGTTGTTTTTCCATGATTGCGACATATTCACAATTGATTCTTCCACCGCCGCGTCACCGTGCGGGTGCCATTTACCAATATTAGCCCCGGAAAGTCTTGCCACTTTAACTGGTGGTCGTTTCGAGGTTGCGTTTGTTTCAACGTATTCGAATAAAGGAATTTCGTTGTACTGGCTTTAACCCGTCCCCACATCAGGTAGGGCTCGGTTTTTGAGAACCTCAAAACCGTAATCAATGAAATTGGATTTGAAAACCACTTCCACGGCTACGGTTTCCATTGTTTTTGTTTTCTTTGCCATTTCTCCTCCTACTCTTCGATAAAGAATCCACGACGAGCTGCAACATCGTTACCCATGAGTTGCTTGATGTGTCGTTCAAACAAATCCATATCTGTGATTTGGCATTGGATGAGTCGTCGTGTTTGTGGGTTTAGGATTGTGGTCTCAACTTGACTGGCTTCCAATTCACCCAACCCTTTATTCCGGTGTACGCTTTTGATTTTGTTTCGATTTTTTTCTAGGAATTTAGGTTTGTGTAGCGTCATCGTACACAAAGTGTTCCTCACCATTCTTCAAATCATTGACGTATAACGGTGTTTCCAAAAGTAGACATATCCTTTGATGAGCAAGTCTCTTGCGTATTTCGCAATCAAGGTGAGTAGCTAATACCCGTATGTGTAATCCATCGACGTCCTGGTCGGTTGCGATGATGATTTTGTGATATTTTACCTTGTTGATATCAAAATTTGCCCCAAAACCTGCGCCCAAGGCCGCGAAAAACGTACTAATTTCGGTATTAGCGAGAGCTTTTTCGATGGTTGTTTTCTCAACATTTAAAATCTTACCTCTCAACGGCAATACCGCTTGGAAGGTTGAATCGCGGTTTGATTTGATTGACCCAGCCGCAGAATCACCTTCGACGAGAAAGATTTCTGCTTCTTCGGGGTTTCTGGTTTTGGTTGCTGCCAATTTGCTCGAAGTATTCAGTTTTGCATCTTTTTCGTCAATTTTGGCATTGCTAGTTGCTTCCTTAGCCTTCTCCCACAATTCCTTAATAACAGAGTCAATCATTTGATGGACAATGGCTATTTGCTTATCAAAACCGCTCAAGGCCTTCGTGAGCACCAATTCGGATACGAATTTCACAACCTCACTAGACACAAGCTTGTCCTTTGTTTGTGGTTGCAATTCTGGGTCATCATGTTTCAAATCAATAATGGCGTAAAAGCGATCTTCGACGTGTTTTTTCTTGAATAGTTTTTCAAGTTCCGTCACCTTATTTGTTTCTAAAATCAAATTGATTCGAGCTTTATTTCGGGCATCAATCTCATTCTTAAAGGTTTTGTAATAATGTCGCAAAATTTCTAAGCATCCATTATAAAATCCAGTCTCGTGCGTGCCGCCTAGTTTGTTATAGGTGGTGTTGGTGAAAGCTAGGACTTTTCCGTTTTCTTTCTTTGATAAACCCATGGCGAGATTTAGTCGCATGTTGACTTCGTTACCCATAACTTGAGCTGTTCCGTCACCCTCAACGGTAACAACTTTCCCAGCCAAATCCGATTTATCATCATCAGCTGCAATTGTCTTCAAATAATCAACCAAGCCTTCTTCTGAATGGTACACAATGGTTTCATCGTCCCGTTCATTCTCGAAAATCAGTGTTGACCCCGGATGGAGATATTGCATTTGTGAGAAGAAATGTTTTAGAGTACTGGCTGATACCTTTGTTACACGTAAAAAAGTTTGGGTCCGGTTTGAAATAAATTACTGTTCCCGTTCGTTTGGTGGGGTTGGCTTTTTTCGGTAGCCCACCTTTCACTAACTCGACTACGGGTATACCCCCGTTTTCGTAGCGGTCATGGTAAATCCCGTCTTCTTTATAGATGGTTACATCAAAAAATTCAGATGCAAAGTTGGTCGCGGCTGCACCTGTACCGTTTAACCCAGCAGAAAATTGTGAGTTGTTGGCTTTTCGGTTAGCTCTCATTTTACCACCAGCTCCAATTCGTGTGAATGCCAGGCGTTCCTCGATTTGACCAGGATTTGCCTTACTCTCATAGGGCGATATCCCTCGGCCGTAATCCTCAACCGTCACACTGTTATCTTTGTGTAATGTGACACGAATGGGGTCTTCTGGGTTTTTGTAATTATTATATTCGTCGTATGCGTTGTCAATGACTTCGCGAACAATTGTTTCTAAACCTAGTTCGCTCGTGTCCCCGATATACATACCGGGGCGCTCACGAACTTTATCACGGTCAGATAATAAAATAATTGTATCTGACATTCTTCCTCCTTATAAAGCCCCTATTAGGGGCTTGTATTAATCTAAGTTTTCCAATAGCTTCACAGCTTCATTCAATGATTCTAGGTCGTTATCATTGTTTTCATCACGCTCTACAGCTAGTGACGCCAATCGAACGTCAACGGAGCCCAATCGAGCAGCCATGGTTGAGTTCGCCTCAGCTAACTCTGCGAAGTCTGATGCGTTTTTCGTGATTGCTTGCGTCAAGGTTGTCAAATCGGACTGCATGGTGCTGAGTGATTCAATTAAGCTACGCATAATTTTCAATTGATTCATTGACTCAAATTCTTGTTTCACATCAGCATGGTGCCCAGCCAACGCTTTGAGATTCTCGTCACTCTTGGTTTCAATTAACGCTTTCACATCATCAATGGTTGTCTCATCTGTGATGGCGTCTACCATGATGCGAACTTTGTCTTCCAATGACTGATTAAGCGTCTCTGAATCTTCGCTCAAGCGCTGTGTCAACTGCTCATATCCGTTAGTTGTGTCATTGTGAAGCTCTGACAATCGGTTAGCTACGTTTTCTTCTAACGCAATTAATCGTTTGGTTGTCGATTCTGATGAATCTTTCAACCACTCATTGCCGTTTCCATAGCATCCATGCGCTCCGATTGTCGTTTTTGTTCTTCCCGCATGATTTTGATGGTCTTAGCGATACCTGTGGTCGCTGTCAAAATGCTGGATAGGATTGTGTTTTTCCTTGTCGTTCATTGCTTACCCTTTCCGAATAGACGTGCGAAAAATCCGCGCTTTTCGGTTTTCTTCGTTTGTTTCAGAAAAATTCGTGTACATCTGATTCATCAACTACTTCTCGCGTTACATCAGTCAATTCCACGAGTTCACTTTCAGCGTCCTCTGTACTGGATTCTGTATCATCTACATCAGATTTATGGTCGTCAAAACCTTCATCTGATTTCAATGTGGACAGTAAACCTTCAACATCCATATTAGCTAATTCTTGGAATGATTTGGTGATGTCATCTGCGCTTGGACCTGAATATAATGGAGATGCTTGACATACTTTTTCATCCACGGACGCAAGTGTTGTTTCCACTGTTTGCATCAATTCGGCGAAGGTGTGATTCATTTCACGCAATCGCGTAGTGGAATCCTCCAGCTCGTTTGCTCGCTCAGCCACACGACCAAGAATGATGTCGACTTTTGCGTTTGCTGCAGCATTTTCGTCTCGAACGTGTTCCACAGTGTCATTCAAGACATCGAACTGAGTCTCTACTCCGTCGAGTTGTGTGTGTTCCATGTGTTTGTTTGACGCCGTCTCGATTTGTTCGATGCGTGATGAAAGGGAGCCTAATTGCGACAAGTTCGTCAATTGCTGACGATCCAACTGGTCAAGGGTTTCTGTTAATGATTTCGCCATAACGTTATCAAGTGTGCCGACATGTTGCAACAAATTGTGCAAATCATCTGCTGTTTTTACTTGACGCTCTTGGAGTTTTTCGATAGCATCAGTCAGCTCCATACTTTGAGCTTTAACTTCTGCGTTGGATAAACCTTCGGTTCGCTCAATATATGTTGATAGTAACTGGTCGGTTTCGTCTAGTTTGTTTTCAACTTTTGTTTGGATGACACCAACAACATCAACTTTCTTTTCGACGAGTCGATTTTGGTGTTGTAGGGCAATAACATGTCGTGATAAAACTTTCATATCCTCCATATTATTCACCATCCTTTTCTACTTGTTTGCTCATAGCAATTAGAGTGTCCAATCGGTCTTCAATCATATTCATGCGTTGCACCACGCTAGCAATAAAGGTACGATTTTGGTCCGCTTTTTCTAACGACTGCTCGAATACCACAGTTGTACTTGATAGTTGCTCCATTAACGCTTCTACCTTTTTGAACTGCTCAGTTGTCGTAGCTGTCTGCGCATCTCCAATTTTTCCTACTAATTTTGTCAACTCGTTTACTCGAGCATCCAAACTGTCAATTCGTTTTTGATAGTCGGGGTCTGACAGGGTCGTATTGAGGCGTTCAATAGCCTCGGATAGTGCTGTTATCCGTTCGGTATATGATACATATACGTCTGCAATATGCGACACAATCATATCCTTGTCTGCACCATGCACATTGAGAACCTCATCAAGTTTTGATGCAAAGGATTGTTGCAATTCTTGAATGGCCACTTCATCGATGTGATTTTCGTTCACACTTTTAGTGAGTCCGGTAAGCGTTTCTAAAATTTCTTGCTGTTCAGCAATCACTTTCAGTAAGTGTTGTTCGTTTTCTTGTGTTTGCTTGTGCATATCAACAGCTGCGCGTGTTGTTGCGATAGCTGTTTCCCCGATACCAACTAATTTTTCAGAAATTTCTTCTGTTTTCTGTGCTTCTTGTTCCAGCATTTCAGTGATTACCGGTAATGTTGCTTGTACATCATATTCTACTTGTTTCATTTTGTTACTTATAGCGCCTTGCGCTTCCTTTCTTACTTATGAGTTATCGATTTGAAGGGCACTCAGCAGACCTTGTTGTTGTTCCTCTTTTTCATCAATTCGAGGTACAACCTCTTCGTCCGCAGTGTCCTTGGTGACAATGTGGATGATTTGAACTGGGTGTTTTTGACCCGAGCGATGCAATCGTTTATTTGCTTGACGATAGACTTCGTTTCGCCAGGTTTGAGAAAACCAAACGATAATGTGGCCACCGTCCTGCAAGTTCAGCCCATGACCTGTCGATGCAGGGTTAGCTAGCAAAACGGGGATGCGCCCTTCGTTCCATTTTTTGATTAGTGCATTTGCGTTTTTATCTTTCGTGTCTAATACGGCGATACCTGGAATAGCTTTTCGAATGCGCTCCAAATCTGACACGAAATTATAAAACACCAATACGGGTGAATTTGCCACATTTATTAGTTCTTTTAACTTTTCAATTTTAGCGTCATGGAAAACGGTGTATTTCCGCTCCGACACTGTAGAGTCCGCATCATACATCGCACCCGTAGCCAACTGTAGTAATTTTGACTTTAGGATAGCTGAATTTGCGATAGTGACTTCGTTGGCTCCTGTTTGTACATTCAATTGTTCACCCTGGTCGAGGCCACTTAATTCTTTTCGAATTTCCTTATCGAAATAGTCATATACTTTTTCGACTTCTTATCCATATATACATATTCATTTGTATACGTCACGTCGGGTATGTCGACTAATCCGGCACCTCATGGAAATAACATGGGTTCTATTTTTGATAAATGGCTTCTTCTGCTCCTGGATTCAGTTTCCACGAGAAGACAACGCCAGTTCTCGGATTGACAACATCGGGTGCAAAGAAATGATTCCGATATTGGAAGAACGTCCGTCCCAATTCATATTTAATATTTGGATTGATGATGACCAATGTGACCATACATCCAATAAGGAATTAGGGGCTGGTGTCCCAGTTAACCCAACGAAATACTCAAGTCGTTCACTTAACTCTTGTAGATATTCGAATCGTTTTGACGTAGCTGACTTAAATAGTGATAATTCGTCGACAATAATCATTTGGAATGGATTGATCCTATCGGAAAAGGCCGTCTTGATGTGCTCCAGCTGTTCTGGGTTTGTTGTCAACAGTGTGGGTTTTGTCACGTTTCGAGCCTTTTCAAAGAGGGCCTCTCGTTTCTTTTTCGTGAGTCCGATATTAATCAATACATCAATATCATATCCCCACTTTTCAGCCTCTCGAGACCAAGTGTCTAATGCAACCATTTTTGGAGCAATAACTAGTATCGGTTTGTCAGGAGACAATGACCCCTTTTTGAAGAGTTCGTCCACTGTAGCTAGTGTGGCTAAGGTTTTCCCAAGCCCCATGTCCACAAACAATCCGACTCGTTTACGCTCCATGGTGAAATCAACGAGCTGTTGTTGATAATACCTGAGTTGCGCACCGTTCGGAGTTCTCAGACATTTGGTGGGGTCGATTTCTCGAGGTACATAATCCTCAACGTTGACTGCGCGTCCGTCCACAATGACCCGTTTTTGTCCGGGAAGCTTATTCAAATTTCCCGCGTCACGCTTTAGGTTATCAATGTTTGGGTAAACGAACATTAATTCATGAATCGCGTTTGCCTTCTCTAGTTGTTCCTGGTTCGGCTCATCCACTTTTCTTGTATTTGGTCGCAGTTTCACTAACAAATCGGAATTGGTATACACTAATTCTTCATTTCCCGCCCACGGCTTCAACAATGCAATAGACGATTGTTGTAGTGGTGGGCGTACAATAATGATTTTCATCGCATCACCCCTCTCCATATTTGCTATACCCACCTAAACTCAAAGGCTTATAACTCATTCGATGTTCAGGGGTATAACCATAACGTTGTAGCGCTTCTTTGTGTTGAGCTGTACCGTAACCTGTATTGTTGGAGAATCCAAATTCAGGATATTTTTCGTCCAATTCCTTCATAATACGGTCATGAATGTACTTCGCCACTAACGACGCGCAGGCAATTGATAGGGATTTTGTGTCCCCTTTGACTACGGTCTCTTGCATGATATCCGAGTCTAATTTTTGCCAAGGACTCCCGTCGATTAGCAATACTTGTGGCTTGTTTACAAAGGAGTTAGCTACCCTCGTCATGGAAGCTTTAATAGCGGGATTGATTCCCAACCTGTCAACCTCAGTTGCCGGTGTAATATCAACCCTTACCTCAATGGCTTGGGAATAGATTTCCTTGACCAATCGTTCGTGTTCTGATTTCGGAATTTGCTTCGAATCATTCACTTCGGGTAAATTTACGATGTTCGGCAGTATGACACCCGCGGTCACTAGCGGTCCTGCTAAACTTCCTCGGCCGACCTCATCCAGCCCACATACCAATTGTGGAATATATTTTTGCTCATATTGTAAATCAGGCATGGTCCACCCCCTCAAATGTCATTTTGAGAATGTAGTTTTTGGTGCCAGAAAGCTTGGTCGATTTGAATCGTGTTTCAACAATGATTCCATTGTTATCATCTGTCAACAACCCCGCGTCCACAAATCCATCAATTAGGGCTTTTACTGTCGGGTACCAGTTGGGTGCGTCCATACGACGCCTTGTTGGTGGTTGTACGTCAATGGTGACAACACATGGATGCTTTTTATCATATTGAGGTTCATCCCATTCATATTCTCCCGGTAGTTGTCGCAGGTAGCTTGTGATAGTCGCTTTCACATGGTGATGTAATCGGTCATTGGCGGAAATCATTTGGTTACCCTTTTTCAAGGTGTTGTGACCCTTTTTTGTACGCCTACTCAATTCGAATGTAAAAGTTTCTACCATTATACATCCCCTTTGAAGTATTTGTATACCATCGCTGAGATAAATCGAACGTATCGAGACAATAACTCGTTGTAGAGCTCTTCTTGTGTGACGCTATAAATATGACTCAAGTCAGCTCGTGATAATTCTTCTGCTTCATCTGGCACGGGAATCTTCTTCAGTACAACTACATCCTTGACATCTGATAAACCATACTCTTCTACATCTTGTCCGCGATATCGCTTCGTATAAGCTGTAGCTGTAGCCGTGAATTCAATCATGTCTCCCGGTAACAAGGTTCCCGCCATCACAAGTTCTCGAGTGTACGGCACCCAAAGATGGTCAGCCATAACTCGTCGACCGCCCTTCTTCTTCAACTCTTTTAGCATAAGGGTTGGTTGGTCCTCTTGTGTACGGCCGGGGCGTGACACTACAGCTCGTAGAGTCATTGTCTCTCCGGCGTGTTGTTCTACCGTACGTCGTGTGACTTGCTTCGTACCAATGCGCAAAATATCATTTGTCGCTCTCTTCACCGTGGTTTCCAAGTCTTGATTTTTCAAAACCATGAACCGGTCTGGTTCTGCCTTAATGAGCTCTAAATAGCCATTTCGGACTCGTTCCAAGAAGTCTTTTTCTTCATATTTGTCCACGGTCTCATTTCGAGTACTGCGTCTTTTTACCGCTTCTTCGAGGGTGACGTCTAAATAGATGGTTCGTTCAACCCGAACATCTTTTGTGATGTATCGTTGAATTGTTCGAATCATATCGATGTCCAACCCGAGACCGTAGCCTTGATAGGCTAGCGTCGAATCGGTATACCGGTCAATTAAGATGTAATCATATAAACTTACAGCGGGTGATAATACTTGTTTCACCATATCGTTTCGGAGCTGCCATAAATAACATCAAGTCGGTCGATACATGCCGTACTGTTTCTGATTTAATTAATTCTCGGATAGATTCGCCCATTATGGTTGTGCCGGGTTCTCGCACCACAAGAACTTTTTTTCCTTTTTCTTCGAGGGCTTCCTTGACGCCTGAAATTACACTCGTTTTCCCAGATCCGTCAATACCCTCAAAAGTGATTACTTTAGCGTGTACCATAGTTTCCTTTCTTCAACTGCTTTTGTTGTTCGTAATAATCATAGACCATTTCATCATCAACATAGTATCCAAATCCTGATAGATAATCGATGAATGGTTTCAACTCATTGTAACTTTCAGGGAAATTTTCTGTCGCAATTGTTCGCGTGATGTGTAGTGTATCAATCCCGTTTTCGGTCTTGACTTCACTGGTCGCGTGATATTTTTCTGACGGTGCGAGTCTCTCACATAGCGCATCAGCCAGTTCTTCCGGCATGGTCAATTTATATGTTGTTCGGTCACCCTCGGACAAAAACATTTGCACACTTACTGGTGTTGCCGTTCCGTTGACGTAAGCTGTTGTTTCGATCGCATCATTTACTTCCGCATATACATGCAACTCACCAAAATCAAATGACCAGTTTGACAAATGAATGGTTGGTTTCCCTTGGACATGAACGCGTCGTACATCTCCGCAGCTTCTACAATTGCTGTTTGAGCCAACTGCGTACAAGGGATGTCGTATTGAATTTTTGTTTGTCCATATTCCACAAAAACCTTGTGGGGTGTTGTTTCAATCGTTTCTGCTCCGACATGGACGATGACATCCATGGGTACATATAGTCGCTCCATATTCAGTGGTTGAGGACTGATAACGATATCTGTACCGTTGAATTGAATGTTTTTCACCATGCTGACGATACTCACTGATTGACGATACCATCGGATAGCTCATTTCGATAATAACATTTTTTGTATCGCTGTAGCAATCGGTAATCTTTGGTACGGTGGTGATGGTTGACATCTTATCGCCCTCGTTCTCCAAATGATACACTTGCAGTTCGTCTACATCTAAGTATGTACTAAGCGTCGGATATCCGTCCGCTTGTTTTGCTGATTTCATTTTGTATAATTTGTCGTATAATTGTTTAATCAATGTACCTTACTTACCTTTCTAATTGATATCCCTAATATATCACACTTCTATCAAAAGTGCAAGTGTTACATAGGTGATTTCATGATTAATATTTCTGGTTCCACATCAGTCCGCTCGACTGTGAAAATTTCGCCTGTCGGTGCTCGCAATTCAATCTTGTCGCCGTGCTCCGTCACTCCGAATTGATATGTCTGGTGTGTGCTGTATAGCTTGTATGTAATACTGTTTGGCGTTATCACACTTGGGTACGCAATGTCATGTAACGTATAATGAGGTTCCGGTGTTTTTATGGTCATATTGGCTACAAATATTAACAAGGCACATACCGCTGCAAATGTTATTCGTTGAATTGCAGTTTGATGCTCACGCGTTTGTTTATAGCTCTTATATACTGCGTATATACAAATAACCATCACAAATGCGATGGCTAATGTCAAGCTATTCGTTCCTCCTTTGGGATGAATCCCCATATAATTTAATAATTGATGCATATCGACCTCACTTGATTTGTACACTATTTACGGTGTATGTTGCGCTAGGGTCGATGTTTTGCATCAGTTTGACTAGTGGTTCAGAATGCACACCTCGTCCGGATTCAAAGGTAACACACACGAGGGAGTTAACAACGTCTACCTCGGTGATATATCCGTTGTGCGCAGTTTCATCGAGTTTTTCGCCTAATACGTGTAAAACATTACCCAACCATGATGGTCCGAAGTCATTTGGTTGGCTTTCAATTTCTGCCTTATCTAGCGCATCTGCAAATTTCTTCGCGCGTACACCGCTTGTGAAGTTGATTGTCACAATCGTTTGATACCATTCATTCATATAAGTTCCTTTCTAAACAAAACGGGAAAAGTTTTTCATTCTAAAAAATAAAAGAAAAGTATACCTACTTTTCTTCATTTTGTTTTTGCTCTATATAGGATAGTGCTGTGGCCACGAATGTTTCAGGGTCATCTGTCACAACATATGACATGAACAGTTCTTTTGCTTCTCGTGATAGGCCATCGACTGTACCCGCTAACAATCGAGCTTGTTGCTCTTCATCACCAACGGAAACCACACCGGTACCTCGGAAAGTGTCCGGATTATGGTATGCAAAAATAAAGGTTTCGTCCCCTTTCGTGTTTTCAGTTTGGCGTTTAAATTCTTTAATTAAATTTTTCATAACAGTATACCTCGTGCAACAGGCCCCTTTCTTTGATTTGTTTCTGCACGCATAGCGCTTAAATTCGACGTCGAATTCGACGGTTTGTGTATGGGTCATACTCATAAATGTATCGTGGTTGTCCAGCTGTTTCAATTTCATGAGTGATTCCATCAAACAACGCAACAGTTCCTACACCAGCTATAATTGCTGTGAGTACACCAACACCAACCAATGTCAATACGAAAGCAATAATTGCCCATCGAAATACAAAGCGAATGGTTTTCCAAAATATATACATCATATGTGTCACCTTCAGTTTTTCCCGACAAGTGTCGGTTCAGTTTCGGGTTGAAATCTGCTAACTACCGTCAGTTTCACCACTATGTGGCTCAGTTTCAGGTCGAAATGTTCTGATATCCTTTCTATTGTTTTTTTTTCATAAAGAAGGAGGGGTCGGGGTGATAACCCCGTTTATCTCCCCACAACGTATGTTGTGGGGCTAAATTGCCACCTCGTATCGATATGTTCTTTCATTTGGTTTTTTGTCCAATTCTTTTGGATGATAGTTCGTCACCCGTGCCGTGGTTAGTGGCACCCCGAAGAATTCAACATAGGGTGTGTTGCTCACCGGTGGTAATATCAAACCAACCGGTTCATCCTGCACAACGTCGTTGATTTGTTGTACCAACAAATCTTTATGTCGCAAATAGACATGTGCGTTGAAGATTGTCCAACTCATATTTCCGAGTTCATATCCCAGAACTTGTGCAATTCGTCGGTGTAAAACGCCGTACTGGGCCCAATTAAACGGTACGCCAAGAGCTAAATCTGCAGAGCGTTGTACCACGTTTAGGTGAAGCCTTCCGTCGTCGTCCACTTGCCAATTCGTTAGAAACACACACGGTTCTAATGCCATCTCGTCTAAATCATCCACATCGTACAAGGTGGTCATGATTCGTCGTGAGCGTGGGTTCTCTGACAATTCATGTAGTACATATTCGACTTGGTTCAACTTTAAATCTCTGCCAGCGACCGCGCGCACAGGTTTTCGTAATTGTGCACCATAGGCTGGGCCAATTGTACCATCATCTTTTTCCCACTCATCCCAAATAGTGGACCCGGCTTGACGTAGCTCTTCAACATTGTTTGACATCTTTCGCCAAATCCAATCTAACTCAGCCAACATTGATTTCGTCGCCACGGGTTTTGTTGTGATAATCGGTAGACCCATATCGGGTGTGAACATCACACTGACAGCGTTTGGGACATAAATCGTATGCGCGGGTTCTCCGTCTACATAGTGAGCTCGTATATCCCCGGTGGATTCGTATCCGTGTGTCAATACGGTGGTTACGAGTTCCTTATAGATTTCGTCTATCTGTGTCATTCATTTCCCTTTCCTTATTTATTAAGCCCTCAACGATTTGCTCGATGCTCTTTTGTTTGGTATTTATCATACCCTCAAGCGTATCCTTGATATATTGTCGTCGAATTTCCTTAGGAGCTTTGTCCGATATTTGCGTGAAATATTGCAACTGTTGTTTTTTGTTTTGTGTCACGCGAATCAAAAAAACATCCATATAGGTGATAAACCCACCAACGTCCAAGTCAGTTCTATCCTGTAGCAGTATTCCATAATCAACGTTGACGTCACTGAGGAGTATGGCTGGGAGTAGCAAACCATAATCATCTACGAGTTTGATGACTTGCTCGATGGGTAATTGCTTGAGCACGTCATTCGCTCGCACGAATGCTTTCGTTTTTTTATGTGTCAGGAGTGGTAGCCCGCACATATCCATGCTTTCGTTCATCAATGTGGTTAGTAGGGCCACTTCTTCGTTCATGTTGTGATTCCTTTCTTTTACTAACCTCATTGTACCACACAGTTCTTATTGTGTCTAGTCCTGCAAGATGCTCTCACGCCATTTTTCTTCCAATTTCTTTTGTTCGTCTAATTCTGCCTGTGTATATGTTTCAGGAAAAACGTCCAACCAGTCTTCCGTCAGCGTTCCCTTTATATGAATATGTTCTACCAACTTCATCAGGTCATCTGCAAGAGCTTTGACATCTTGATAGCAACCGACTTCACAAATAACCCCATCTGGCATGATATAATACGGATTCAAACAAATTCTAATCGGTCGTCCGGGATACTTGTCTAAACATTTCTGGGCCAATGCTTCATATGGGTTCTTTTGTACATTTTGATTGACTGTGATGGTCGTTCCAATATCCGTATTTTTGAATGTCCAAATCACGTCTTTTCTTTCTATTACGATAGTACAAGTCCATTCAGCATTTGTAAGTTCTTGCAATAGTCGAGAATTTGGATTGATGGCTACAGGATGCCCGACACTCTTTAACATTGTAAAATCCCCGGTTGTATCACCGTAGGCGTACGACCGTGATAAATCTAAATCATATTGTTTTACGAGTTGTTCTATCATTTGTTGTTTGGATTCAGCATCCCACATAGGTAGCACTTCCCCTGTGTAGGTCTCATGCGCGGTGAGGTATGTCGTACCAAACCATAAATCGGCACCAAGCGATTCGGCCATTTTGGAAACAATGAAATCGGGTGAGCCCGAGATAAAGATAATTTTGTGTCCTTGTTCTCTGTGCCAAGCAATTCTTTGTTTTGTATAATTGTATAATTTCTTTCCGTGAGTTTCGATGACCTTTTTAGTCACAAATGAAACATCTTCAATTGTCAACCCTTTCAACTGTTGAGCATAAACATTCATAACACTTGATAAATATGTTTCGTAATCCTCTTCACGATTTTCCCAAGCATGTTGTACGGATGATGTCAACAGTTTTGCTTCTTTTGGGATGACATCATATTTCACCAAGTGATTAAAATGCTCGACTGCTAGAGAGTCCCGGAAGATGGTTCCGTCAATATCGAACAATGCGGCAATTTGGGTTCCCATTTGTGTTGTTCCTTTCTTTTTCAACATTTCACAAACTTTTATATTTGTACTTATAATTAGACATTTTATCTAAATTTGTCTATTTCTCGACCCATTAAGAGGGATTTGGAGAAATTTGGATTGAAATTTGGATTAAATGTCAGCGCTTACAAATATTGGTATGCTGACTTTCTCTTCTAACTGTCTATTTTTGAAAAAAGTTAGAAAAATTTTTAATCGTGGTCAGAAAAAAATCAATTTTTCGTTACTTTGATGTTCAAATAATCTAAAAATCGCGCCATAACGGGTTTTTGTTACCGCTTTCAAAAAAATCCAAATTTCAATCCAAATTTTACAATGCTCCCATCACGTTCGTTGAGTTTGTGAATTATTTTGTTAGACCCACTCAGTCAACGCAACGGCCAATGCATCTTCTGTCTCAAAGTCGGCCAAACTGAATCGTTTTGTTTCAGTTACACCACCGTTTGATTTCGTGAAGTGCAACTGGCACGCAAGTGCGTCTTGATTCGTGTCGATAATATCTGCATGATTGGCTGCGAGTCGTTTTGCCAGCGTAGTTAAATTGATTACTTGATATTCATACAATTGCTCTAAATCTTTAGCTGTTGATGATATATTTCGATATAAATTGTTTTTATCCATTTGTTGTTCCTTTCTTCTCACCTGAAAGTGTCTGGGTGCACTCGGTGTATATATTTTTGTTTCTTCATTCCGTATGTTGTGGCGTTATGGGTGCCTCCAGGTGTGCCGTCAAAAATTGCAATTAGAATGTCACATGCGTCCACCATACCAATATTTCTTTGGTTTAATATGTACCCATAGGATTTTCCAGTGTTGTTTTGTACATACGTGTTGACCGCATCCGCCTGATTGATTAAATCTACCCACACGTCTTGTGATGGTTTTGGCCAGAGTGATGGTTGTTCCATGCTGGGTATGTCGGCCACGAAAATGATTTTGTCTGGATACTTCGTTTTCTTTGTGAGGATGGCTTATGCCCATACCGTGTCTGCGCTCAGAGCCATTCCTGAATGCAGTTCAAGGGTATCACAACGAAGGATCGCTTTTTCTATTAATCCTTCTAGATATTCTTGCATGCGTTTGTAGTACGGGCTTCCAATATTATATCCTGCAAGCTTGGGTGGCCGATGTCCTGTGAGTGATATTGTTAGTTTTTCATAAACAACCTTCCTTTATTCAATTTGTGACATATTGAGAAGTTACGTAAGCATTAGGGTTTCCGGTGATAATCTACAGAAATAACCTTATGCTCTTTCCTCATTTCCCCCAAGCCTTCGCTTTCCCCAATCCTTCGCTTTCCCCCAATCCCTCGTTTTTTTTTCCAAACTCTCCCGCGGTAGATGATGGTGACATCGCCGAGTAGCGAGCTCTCACATCACCATCGATAGAAAGCCAATGCTGTTGTAAATTATATGGATTGGTAAACTAGTCGTCATTCTCTCTCCTCGCATATAGCACAATCCGAGGGTTGCACCCATGGCGGCATAATATGTAAATGCGAGCGTTTGATTAATTGGAGCATGAATGAGCCCGAATGCCACACTAGACACGACGAGTCGCATAGTCCCGCCAGATGGTCCAATCATCAGGTGTCTAAACAAATATTCCTCAACAATCGGTGCAACGACAATGATGCCGATACCTAATCGAACAGCTCCCAAAGCTTTGATGCTATTTTCGATCGCCTTTTGGTTTGTAGTCATTCCGTTTGGTATAGAACTCATAATGAACCCACTTACTAATAGGACAAAAAGTCCAATCATTATATAGTAGACAGTTTTCATGCTTGGTTGTGGAAATGCACTAGTCATACGTGTGTTGCCACGGTTTTTCCATACCGTATAGCATAGACCCAACAGCATTCCAATTGGCAAGCTGAGTGACGCCGGTCCAAGCCAGACGGCCTGTGTGATCAAGCCGCCCAGTCCGATGGTGACGGCTATGTCGATTTGTCCTACAGAATTCTTATCCATGGTTTCCTCTATCCTATCTTCTTGATTTCGTGAGAAGGAAGGGGGTTGGGGCAAGCGAAGCGCAGCCCCATTTCTTGGGCTGGTACGTATGTATCAGCCACGCCAAAAACGGCGACGATGAGTCAGCGTTTTTGGCGCAAAATACTAATGGTACCCTCACGAATAAATCATATACCATATTTCACCGAATTTCACCTAATTATACCGAATTAATCGAAACATTACCGACGCCGTCCTAATTATTCACCATTAACCAAATATACCCGCATCAGTCCACACCCGTCTCAATCCGTCCAAACACATCCGAATGTGACCTGGGAGTATTTCAAGTTCCCGTATTCGTCCTATTCGAATCGAGTATACCCTAATACGCCCCTAATCAACCCTCATTTCACCATAAATACCTGAAAAATCATAAATTTTAAAAAATTTTGTCAAAAAGTGTTGACACGCTCAATCGACTATGCTATACTACAGATAGTTAATCGTGTTCGATTACTGACTCTACGATCCTGAGCGTCCACAGACGCTCGTTTTTTTTGTCCAAAATTATCACGTCGTTTTTTTTTCGAGAAATTCCCCGGGTCCACTTACGCTCGTTTTTGTCCAAAATTATCACGTCGTTTTTTTTTTCGAGAAATTCCCCGGGTCCACTTGACACGTTCTTGAGGTCTATGATATACTGATTATAGTCTCACAAGTGAGCTCCAATTGACGCAAGGCGTCATTTTTTTAACCATTATTACTCAATTACCCGCCAAACCTTGACAATCACATCAGGGCTTGATAAACTAGCATTAGGAGAAATCCTGATCCGACAATTCAACAGAAAGAGGTTCGATATGAGTCAATTGAATTTGAACACTATTCACCGTCGTCGTTATGAACATAAGGCGACCAAAACAGCTAAACCTGAATTTATTCAGTTTCTGCGACAAGCAGCTGCGAAGGAAGAATTCTCAAGAAGCTTTGTATGCGCTGTTTTCACAAGCTGTCATTGAAAATACATCAATGGCATCTAAAAAGCCATGTAGTTTACGCATTTCCGTCGCACGAAACAACGGAAATATTTTCGTAAACCACGCCAAAAAACCTGTTGTAGAGGCATACATCAATCCGATCACCAACTTGTTGGTGCGTGAAGATGATGTCCGCATGGATTTGGATTTCGACGGAACTCGTGACCACATTGTGTTTACACCTCACCATCAATTCCAAATGCTTGCGTTTACCTTTGCGGCGCATGCCATTCAGGACTACATTCGTGACATCACATCCCTCAGTCCAAATGAATTGCAAGCACTAGCCATTAAACCGGTCAATCAAATCATCATGGAATTGAATCAATTCTTCGAAGACGGTACAGCTTTGTACAAAAATATCTCTGAAGAATTGACCTACCTGCACACACCAAGTGTTCCGCAAGCCAATCATTTTATGGCCTTTGCTGATGATCAAAATCCGGAGTATATGGTAACAGGTCGTGTACCTTACCCAAACCCAATGAACTATTTGGACATGGATACACGTTTGGTGAATCGCTTTTTAGATGCCTTTTTTGACGAAACCAATAAGGCACGCTTTGCATGGTATATGGGTGCGGCTCTTCGTAATATTCGAGTTGACGACCCATCGGTGTCTAAAATGTTGATGATGACATCAGCGCACCCAGGTTCAGGGAAATCAACCCTCGTAACAGCCTTGTCAAACGCTTTGTTCACCAAAACATTCAGCACCATCAATGGTGACTTTGATGAGCACTTCAGTCGAGACAACCGATTCTCATCAGAATCCCTCGTCAATACCCGTATGAATGTCTACTTAGAAGCTGAATTTGGGGCTCCAACGAAAGATGGAAATAACCACGATTTTAACCAAATGAAAGTGTCAGCCATCAAGACGATGATTACGGATGGATACATGGGGACAGAAGAAAAATACGAACGTCGGAAATCCCAGCGTGCATTTGGATTCCACACTATCTTAACCAACCATCCTGCCCAAATCACTGAAGAAACAGATGCGCTTCGTCGTCGTATTCTTCCGTGTCTGGTTAAAGCGAGCAGTATGGAAGACAAAGCTCGGGCGTTAGGACTTTTCGGTCAAAAAACGTTCGAAACATGGGTTCAAGACCACGCATTGGAATTTGCGGTTTATTTTGTGCGTTACCATATGGAACACGCCTATGACTATTCTGAATTCCTATATAACTCTAAAGCCTTTATCCGCGAAATCAATTACTACAAAACTCGCGGCGCTTATCAACTGGACCCGTTAGCTCTTATGCAACGCAACTCAGATAATATCTTTGGTATGCTAAGCGTCCTCAAAGACCACAATGACTTTGATTTGGAAGCCTTTATCACAGCCATCAAAGAGACCGTACCAGGTATCAGTTATGGCGATATTCGGATTACCAATAATACGCTCTATCTCAATTCGGCTGTTAAATTCTTGCGCCAATTTACCAAATCACCAGATATGGTACGCGACGTGCTCGTTGAAGTTTACGGTGTACCTGAGAAGAAATACCAAAAAGATCGCTTCATTATCCCGATGGAAGTGACAGACCTTGATGATTTCTTGGAAACTCAAAAATCTATCGAAGCCCACGAAGCTGAAGAAACTGACGAGGTTGTTGATGTACGCGTTTCTGACAAGGGTTCAGATGTTGTGTTACCAGCGTTGAGTGATGATATTCAAGAAGCGCTAGAACTTCGTGCCAACGAATTCAAGCAAGAAGAAATTCACCGAAATGAAACTAAAAAACAGGTGAGAGAACCTCTATGGATGCGGTATGTGGATAAATCTACGTTAGTGGATTATCAACCAATCGATGAGATTGATGATGCGCCCGCACAATTCACCGAATCTGGTAGTTTTGCTGGATTGAACGTGAATCCGGCTGTTCGAGACGCTCGTCAACAAACGGCAGAACTATCACGCGAAGAATTGGTCGAATTGGTGGCCCAATATGCGGAAGATAATGAGAAAACACGTCAATTGGTCACTGAGTTGCTCACCAAAACAGGGACAACCCCTGAACAATAGAAAGGAAACCTTATGGTTAAAATGCAAACCTTATGGGGTGAACCACTCTACACCCTGAAAGACCTCGCAGTAGCTAGTGATGTACCGATTAAAGTCATCAACACCTGGCTACAAGATGGCGACTTTAAAAGCATTCATCACCATGTATGAGGCAGCTTCGGGGCGAAAATACTATCGCTTCGGAGCACCCCTTCATTGGGAAACGCCGAAATATGGATTTGTCTATGACTTAGAAACGGTGGTGGATCATACATGAAAATTACACAACAATCAAACTTCGGAAATACACCGATTGTGGCTAACGTCACCTATCGAGACGTAGGCGTGTACTTGGGCAGTGGTATTGTTGGTATATTGTTGTTCATGACACCGTTGTTCAAATTTAACTTCGTGGCTATCATTGGTTATTTAGCCTTCGTTTCAGTCCTTTTGGGGAGAACTCCGACAGGGCGCTCAATGGCAACCAATCTCTACGGCATCGTGTTCAAAAAACCCATCAAAATGGTCGTATCACCACACGCGACGACAAACACTATCGGTCATGGTATTCGAAATATTGAAAGCGAAGCGGATATTGACGCGTATGGTATTCGCCTCATGTCTGGCAACTATGCCCTTGTTTATGTTGCAACCAGTGGAATCAATAACTGGTCCACTATTGATGATTACGAGCAACAAGCTTTATCGGTGAAACAGCTCTTCAACGTCATGGAGGGTGGTGAGGGTCTCGATATCATCACCAAACACGATAGTGACACAGGTATGATGGCCTTAAAAGAAACCTTAGACCGGACTGAGAAGTTCGAGGGTGATGACTTGAAACGCATGAGTAATCGGCGAAAAGGGTTGCTGATCGCTGCCGGTACCAGTGATATCGGACGAAGCGTTCAACAATATTTAGTCCTTAAAGTCAAACCCAAAAATGTTAAGCGGTGTATGAAGGCCTTGCGCGGTACTGCGCGTTTAATTCGTCCTGCTGACTACCCAGTTGACGTCTTATTGGCAGCCATGGGGTTGGAAGGTGGACCGAAGGAGGTGGTTACAGATGACGAAGAATAAAAAGAAACTGAAATCGAAAGACAAAGTAAAGCGTAATCGAGACATCTCCATCGTTCAGGACGTCAAGGAGCCGTTTTCATGGTCTCGGTTCTGGGATGAAACCATTTTAGCTAACTGGGCAGCCTTCAAAGGTTATCTTGACCGAAAAGGTATCCTATACCTCTTAATGAGTCCTTTTCGCTATCGCGCTCGCCGTATCTTCGTTCTGTGGCTCATCGTCCTTTGTACACTGGTCGGAATTGTTCCTCGAGCTGCTCATTTAGTAGATGAGGCTAAAAAACAATACCGCTCAAATGAGTTCGTCCTTGTTAAGGATAAGGTGTTCCAATCGGGTCGATTCTCTGTCACCCCGCTATTGTCGTCACATAAAGATAATGTTCACGTGATGACGTTCAATCTGGTTGGTGATTCAGCGTCCGGTGTCCCATCAACGACTGATGGTTTTGATGTTCGCGTGACTCCAAGAAATGGGGTGGCTAAGCCTAATGAAATCACATATCGATATCAAGTCGTACCATTTGATTCATCTCAGCGGATTCTGGTTGTTGAGTTGGACCTGAGCAAAACCGATAATACGGGTGGGGTTTATGACCTTTGGGTCAATCAGAAAAACAAACAAGATATGACTGACCCACTTCAAATCACGGTTTCGAAACAGCAAGAATCATCACCAATCTACAATGGTTCGGTCCATTTGTCAGCCTTGTCCACTAAATTGAGTACCAACTCAAACACGAATATGATTCAAGCAGCCAAAACTAAATTGGATGACCAACTTAAAACCTACCAAATTGAATACGACCGATTGAAAGCTCTTGGGACGGAAATGTTGCTCACGCCTGCCCAAATGAAAGACTTCGTTGAGAAAAACCTTATCTATGACGATATTGATGATAAATCTACAACGGATAAAGTGGACGAAGCTCCGATTCAACAATTACCTGAATTGGTTGCACCACAGACCGGTATTATTGTTGATGGGAAAACATTTAGTGAGGCCGAGTACCGGAACTCAAGCAACTCGAGTATTGAGGGATTGGATCCTCGTTATGCTGATGACTTAATCACCGCCATCGAAAGTGTTGGAAAGGTCACATCAGCGGTCGTTTCAATGAACCAAGCTCGTTGGAACAAGTATACGGAACTCTACGGATTGTCACGAACCCTGTCAGCATCCTTCCGAACATCTCAATATACGAAAGCTCAAACCATTGCTTCGACGAAAGTTCCACTTCCAGACGACAAGTAACCCTTGTGTTTTGGAGCTGCCTATGATATAATGTAGATATCAAGGTGAAGAACAAACCTCAAATCGTACAGAAAGGAACTGGATTCCCAATCCGAAACTGAAATATGGACTTATTAACCTATGCCGTGTCGCAAAAATTGCGACAAAACAATGACATGTGGAAATACTTGGCTGAGAATCAGCCGGTTCCACAAGAACTTATTGCTGATGCCTTTGCATCAGTTATTGAAACTTATGAAGACGATGAAGCAGTTCGTTTGACATCGCACTACGATGATTATCTCGCTCACCATGTCCCTGTGACCTTCACGTCGAACGGGGCAGGCATTCGAGTAAATGGAGAGATCGATGATACTGCGCTTGAAGTGATGAAATTCCTTCATCACAAAGAAGATGCTGATATTGTGGAACAAACAGTACGTTCCATTACTAGAACCATCAGCCCGGGGCGTGACGCAGAAATCACAGATATCGAAACGTTCGCAAGTGAGTTGAAACGTTCAGTTGAAGAGAATCATAAGCGGGTTCATCAATTGCGTACAGCGTCTGAGTTATTGGACGATGAATCAGCAAGCTTTACGGTTCATGAGCGAATCGAAGACAAGGTTGTAGAACCACCAACACCACCATTAGAAAAGGCTTTGGCTGATTTAGAGGAGGCAGAACGTGAGGCTGTTCATCGTGTAGATGATTTCATCTTCCCGGTGGCACCGCATAGCCCTGAGCAATCCTTCATGGATGCCTTGGATGAACCAACTTTTGAGTTGGATGACGCTCCAGCTACGGACGCTGATTTGGACGTTCCTACGATTGAGGATGAACCTGTAAGCGAAACATCTGATGAAGAAAAAACTGACGCAGGTGTGCTAGCATCTGTATGGAATGGTTTTGTTCAAGACATTCGCGACAGCGGACTTCACGAACGCATGGACCTACAAACACCACTCGCATTGGCGAAAGCATGAGAAAGGAAATAGACACAAATGAGCACACTAAGCAATTTAACCTCACTAGGGGTGAAAGAATCAGAAATTCGCTCAGGTGAGGTAGTCGAACTCGATGTTCTTACCCTCAAAGATGCGAAAAAGAATAAATGGAATGAAGTGACGAACGCCGAAGATTCATCTGACGTTATTGCGGCATATGCGGGCGACCTTGCAGCGACCATTCAAGCCAAGGATGAGCTTGCTGATGAAAATGATGAACTTGCTGAGCAAGTCAACCATTTGAGTGAGGAGAACGGTCAGTTGACGCAGGCTCTCCAAACCGGTGGTCATGTGGATCAGCGCATCGATGATTTCACCGCTCTTATGGATGAAATGGAAGCCAATCTCAACGAACTCATGCAACGCAAACAAATGGATGATGCCGAGCTCAACGATTTGCGCGAGACTGTTGGTAAAATTCGAGAAGAAAACGACCGTCTTAATTCGGAGCTCACGGCCGTTACCGCCGACCGCGACAGTCTTCAGTCCTTGCTCGACCAAAATGGAGCAGATAAGGATGCACGCATTCAAGAGCTTGAGCAACAGTTGACCGAACGTGATGAAACACTAGCGGCTAAGGAGGCTGAGCTTGCAGATTACGATGTGGCTTGGGATGACCTTGAGCGTGACGTTAATCAGGTTATGGGCAATTTGTACCAACGTGCCAAAGACGCTGGTGTACAATTCGAGGACGCTGAATAAGAAAAAAGAACCATCAGGTTCTTTTCTTTTTGTTGACACGTTCCCAGTTCTATGGTATTATATAGTTAAGGCTGGAGGAGTCCAGTCGCGCCATGTGCGATACGTGGTTTGTGTTTTATTCTCCTGGGGCTCGGCCCCGTTTTTTTTTTTACAAAAATAGAGCGATATCGCTCTATTTTTTTGCATCACCGAGCCAAATAAGCTCATCATCTACCATTGTTTTGAAGTGTCGGATACCTTGTCTGGTTCCTTGCACAATTGCCGTAGCGAAATCCTTACTGGTCCAATCCTTGGGGACGAAGATACCATCGTCCACCAATTGCATTTTCATGCGTTCTCGGAGTTGTTTCATCCAATAGTCAACAGTAGCCTTGGGGTGACATTCTGTGAGGACGACTTGTGCGGATAAGGGGTCCAAAATATCCGAATTCTTGAACCGAGCACGACCTTCAAGGTGGAGGATGATAGGCACTTCTTCTTTGGCGTCTGCCAAATAATGGGCGACTACCTGCAAGACAACTGATTTCACATTCCGTTTTGCGTCACGGGCACCCCCGCGCTCATTGTCCTTGCTGGTTCGGTCTTTTACAATGTATGGGATGATGTCAGGGGATACCAAAATACGACGCTTGTCTGTTTCCACAATGGATAGGTTGGTTTCGAGGTCGCGATTAGCGATCTTCATCATCGCTGATTCTGGCAAACCAAGGAAGGGCACGATATCATCAATACGTCCGAGTACGGCTGTTTCAAACCGCTCATCGTCAGACAAGGATTTATAGATGACCTCAATATCGATATCGGTGTCTTCTCCGTCGAACCGTTTTTTGTGCTCATAGACTTCGGAACCCAGGTTGGTTGTGATGAAGATGATATGCCCCGTAAAGGAAATGACACGGTTGGGGTTATTTGCCGCCGTCAATCGGGCATCGTCCAGAACTTGAAGCAGGTTATTGATAGCTTGCCGGGAGGATTTCTCGACCTCGTCAATCAGGATGAGTCCGTTTGGTGCTGCCCAAGCGGCTTGAGCTAAGTCGTCAGCGAAACTAACGGCGTCCTCAGGGCGCGAATACCGAGACATATCAAAACGTTTCAACGGGATGTTCAGAACCTCAGCCACCACCTTAGTGATTTCGGTCTTACCTGTCCCTGTGGGCCCTGTGAATAAGAGGCTTCCTCGAGGACGTGTAGGATCATTGAATCCTGCGAGAATCATTTCTAGGCGGTCCATTACCTTCTGAACCGCAACTGGTTGATTATAGATGCGTTTGTTTAGCGCGTCTCGTAATACGTCCACTCGAACATGGTTATCGATGTCGATCCCATAGGCACGTCTGATGACGCGGTTTAGAATTCGACGACAAAGGACGGTGTCTCCAGGGATATCCAACTCTTTTGGCGTTGCGTATTCACGAATCAGTTTCCCATTCCGCATATATTCAGTTTTGGTAATGGTACCGATAATGGCGTTGAAAATATCAATGGACGCACGAGGTTGTGAATTGGATAGCAAAATCTCTTTAGATGTATCATAAATATCATCAAAAATTCCGTCTTCTGCCAACTCATATACTTTATACTGGTGGGCACGGGATTTGAGGATGTTGATGACGGCATCACGAGATAGTTCTGCAATGGTCATACGCAAGAGACGTTGGTCTAACGCTCGGTTTGGTGCAATCCATTGGTCATACTCCTCAAAGGTTGTAGCTGCAACAATTCGAAAACCGTTGTAGGCCGATTTTTCAAGGATTGGCTTCATAGCTTCAACCGCTGATGGGGATAACATTGGAATTCGGTGGAATTCATCAATGAATAAGGTCATAATGACGTTTTGCTCCTGACAGTATTGAGAAACTTCTGCCACTAGATTTTGAAGACCGTTTGCGAGCTCAGCATCTTTATCGCCTTTGTTGTTTTCGATAATCCTCTCTACGTTAATGGAGATAACTAGGTAATTCGATGACTCTTCATCATAGGTGAAACCTTGCATAAAGGCGGTCTTACCGGAACCCGGGTCCCCTAGTAAGATTACGTTTGCCTTCTCCGGATTCCTGAGTGCCAATCGAAGCTCGGTTGTGTCCCGACCCAAGATGGGTGCCGCGGGAACTTCAATGGGTGAGCCTGCCTTAGCCAAATGTGGATATTGGCTCTTTATCCGTTCAAAGGTTTCAATTTGTTTTTGAATTTTTTCTGGGATTTGCATTCTACTTTCCTTTCTGCATTCTTACCCTTATTATATCACAAAGGTTACAGAATTCCTAGTCGTCCCTTTCTTTTCAGCATCGTTTGTGATATAATAATGATAGAAAATTAGAAAGAACACAAGGTACACAAATCATGTATAAATCAAAAGAGGAAAAGCTCGACCTTATTCGCGCTGCTGTCCTTGACGGGTACCCGACATTTGAGGATGCCTATCGCGACGCTCAATTTTGCAGTCAGGCGGAAGCCCTTCTTCATATGTTACAAGGTGAAAATGTATTCTTGTCTGGTGGAGCGGGGTCAGGAAAATCCTACACCTTAGAACGGTTTGTCCGTTGTATGAAACAGTTGCATCCTGGCATTTCGATTGCTGTCACTGCAACAACAGGACTGGCCGCTCTCAGCATTGGTGGTACGACAGTCCATAAAATGATGGGCCTCGGTGTGTGGAAAGGTAGCTACGAAGAATATCTCTCAACCTATGGGGATACGTCTCCATGGTTCAAGCGACAACAAAGAGACTTGAAACAATTGGATGTTTTGATTGTGGATGAGGTATCTATGCTGTCCGCCCAAGGTCTCCAGTTTGTGGTGGATCGCTTGTATGACGCGCGCGGCACCCTACCACAGATTATATTGGTGGGTGATTATACGCAACTACCAGCGGTTGCGACACCGGAAGACATTGAAACCTACGGTCCAACTGTGGCACAGTCATCTTATAAATGCCCTGCATGGGATGCGATTTCTCCTATTTCCTGCTATTTGGATAAGTCATGGCGAGCTGATGGCGACCAAACGCTGAAATTCATATTGGATAATATCGCCACTGGTCGTGGTCGCTCACCCGAGAATTTGGAAGCCCTTGGAGAGATTTCAGTGACGACGGATGTTGAACCATCTACGGCATCCATCTTAATGACAACCAATAGAGATGTGGATGCTCATAATCAACGACAGCAATCATATAACCAGGGAAAAGCTGTTTCATATCATGCGAGCTATGATTCCCCGCAGGCGGAAATTACGCCAAGTCTCTCGGTATCCCTGATGTGTTGACACTTAAAGATGGTGACCGTGTCATGATTACGCAAAATATTGACCCTATGATGGATGGAGCTGAGGCTCGTGTGGTCGATTTGGAATCTGGCGAGAGAGCTGACTTTCCCATTTGTAATGGAATGATTGGAACCTTTGTTGCAGGCGAGCGACCGCAGGTTTTGTACGAACGAGATGGTCGACAATATCTCATTCGGTTTCTTGACCGACACGCCTACTCTCAAACTGAGGTTAAATCTATTATGACCGCCCAAGGTCCAACAATGGCAGATGTACCCACACTTACAGTGTTACAATATCCGATTAAACTTGCCTATGCTATATCGGTTCATAAATCACAAGGTCAAACGTTGGATAATATTTTGGTTGATTTGACTCAATGTTGGATGCCAAACTTGGGATACGTGGCCCTTTCGCGGGTTCGCTCGGTCAAGGACATCACCCTCATCAAACGGGGTGCCAAGGTCGGCTCCCCGAACGCCCTTCTCGTCACTGAAGAGTCCCTGCGCATTAAGCGGGAGATATTGGATGAGTCGAAGAAGTATCGTATCGAGAATATGGACAAAGTGTTACCATGCATCTTGCAGTATGAACCTCGACAGGGGCAAAAACGAGGTCGGCAGAACCGAGCCAAACGCTTCGTATAGTTCTGCCACCTATGATTTTGTGTCCCGAGGCTTGTGAAAACAGTAGACCTATGCTATAATTAAGATAAATGACAGAAAGGAGTTCCCTTGTGGCAAAAAAGAAAAAACCCACAAAGGTGGTTCAAAAGAAACCAACCTCTTCTAAAAAAAGACCTACAGCTTCTAACAAGAAATCAGGTCCTAAAAAACCAGTAAAAAATATGAAGAAAAAAGGTTCTAAACGTCCTCCGGTTAAGACCTCTAAGAAAAAAGTGAAACTGTTTGTTCCAACGAACAATCGTGAAACTTTGGTCGACTTGAAGTTAATGAAGCCTCAAGCCTATTTATCGGAAACGAAACCCGCCCTCACGGTCATCAAGAAAATGCACCACGTTCAGGGTCGTCAGTACGAAATTGACTTCGAGCCAACTGCGGTATCGACCATGCTCAAAATGCATTTGAAGGTGCACCAAACAAACGACTTATCGCACACATGGTCCCTCATTTTGTGGAATATCAACCAGAAAGATATTTTACCGGATGGGGTATCTGTAACCTTCGTTCGCTCATTCGAGCGACGTGACAACGAATTCACGAAAAAACAAATTACCAAACGACGTCGATTAGCCGTTCTATCATCAGATTCTGGAGAGAATGTCTCTAAACAATCAGCTTCCGTTGCGTATGACCTAGGGTTGCTACGCGCGATCAACCAAGGGGATTCGGTTGTTGGATTTGCTGCGGAGGCCTTCATCACGGCACCAAATGAACAAATTTTGGAAGAAGCTGTTTCAGCAGTGTCTGATTATATTGCAGCCAACGATGAAACACGTGGAATTCACTATTCGCTCGACATCAACAAGTTGGCCCAACCCTTATTGACGTATGGACCCAATAAACAATCAGGAAATAAAGATGTCATGTATGATATGACATCCTACGATGCGGCTATCTCAGCCTTGTTTGTGGACTCCGGTGGAGACCGAACGGTCGGGTCTGAGTATGTTGGTGTATCAGTTGGTAAGTTGATTCGCTCACATGCGGCCTATAACTTCAAAAATCACCGCGCACTCATTGTTGGAAATGATACCAATAATACAACCCACACGATTTCTGATGAAATCAAGGAACCGAGTCAAATTTACTTGTCTAAGGTGGCCTCACGCGCCTATCTCCTTGAAGGGCGTAGTGTGACACACATCGTGTGTGACCATGTTGACAGCGTCGACCATCTGATGGCTTTCGGGTTAGACCCTGAAAATAAGGTTCGTATCGATGTGTCTAAAGGTCTCCTCAATATGATGGAACCTATTAAAACGCGCGATATTGAAGAACACCCTGAGCGAATCATTTCGCGGTTCCCTGTCCATATTGATAACATCATTGCCCTACTCGGTCAATTCCGTGATGTCAAAACTATCACCACAACGGATAATTTTGCGGCTATTGCACGGGATATTGCCATCCAATTTTTTGTTAGTCAAAAATATTGGACTTATGATGCTGAAAATAATCTGGATGATTTGCGGTTCTTCGGCCGACATGACCAATATAAGATGCTCAAAGATTTCGGTGCCTATGTCGCGCAACGACTCAAAGTTAATCGAGACCATCGTCTCGAAGATGCCTTGTCTGAACTCGACATCATCATCAACCGTACCATCTTGCCGACCATTCCAGCCCTAAATACAAAAACGGATCCAATCATTGACACATTAGTTGATACGAAATATCGGGTTCTTGATTTGACGGGTATGGGTCAAGGCGTGTTGACATCAGTCAATAATCCATCTATGAACGTAATGATGATTGCATATCTGAATGTCATCCTACCAGCTCTTAAAAATGGGGACTTGGTGGTGATTCATGGTCTCAGTCGATTGACCAAAATTGCTCAGGTCATTCAAGATGCGTTGTCATCATCCGGTAACAACATTGATGTGCTGTTTACCGAAAGTAACCAAAATATGACGGTTAAGTGTATGGATGTGTTGGACTCAGATTTAGACTTCACCATGGTTAACTTATATGATAACCGTGTTGATAAGCTCGTGAATCGTGTCGGTATGGACGGCGGATGGGCCAACGACTTGTCGCAAAGTAAGGCTGCTTACTTTGTTAAGACTAAGTCAGGAATCGACTACATCTATCTGGATGATATCTTATAGGAGGGCTCATGAAACTGAAAAAAACATTGAAATCTGTGGGCCACCTCATGTTTGGGACGAAACTCAAGCGGAGGTTGGCCATCTATACGGCCCTTCTGACGGCTACATGTGCGGTTGGAATGGCATCAGCAGGTGCGTATGAGGGTGTTATCCCTCCAGCTATTCTACCGACGGCATATCAAGATGCTCAAGTGTCTATCGATTCGAAGAAATCAGATGCTACGGGTGCTAAAACGGATGCAGCCAATGCTGACAAGGGTGAGAAGAAGGAAGCTGAAACGGCGGCTAAGGACGCAGCAAAGATGCGGAAACGTCTCAACAGAATATGCTTGCCAACATGACGCATTTAATGAGTGCGGGAAACTTTGGTTCTGTCGGACTTGTTATTGGGCCTACATCGGGCTCGTCTTCTAAAACAGATGCCTATGGTAACTTGACGTCATCTGCGACGCTTGACAAGGCTGGTATGGCCACCTTTGATAACAACTTCTCAGGTGGTAACGGTAAGGTGTATGCATACCACACGTTCGGGTTAGCGATGACACACTTGAAATCAACAGCCCGCAAAACGCCTGTTAGCGTCATGGGTGCTGACAAGACAGTTGCCGGGTTTGAGGCTGTCGCTAAAGCCTTTGCTAAATTTGGTTTGAACGTTATCCGCGAATACAATCCACTACCTGTCGTAGCCGCATTTTACGATTCAAGCAACTTGAATAATGCAGCCTATACTGGTCGAGGAACCGATAGCAATGCTCTTATTCAAATGATTAACCAAAATGCTATGGTGTCAGGAGCTATTCGCGTATTCGGTGACCCAATTACGGTTGGTGGACGCTCTGTCAGTCGTGCCTTTATGATTACGGGTGTTATCGCCATCATGTCATTAGGCTACGCGGCGTTCTTGAAATTGTGGAATGGCCAACGTGCATCGATTCAAATGCGTAAGGCTCTCGTTCGAATTGCTGTCGCATCCGTCGCAGTCCCTCTCATTGCCATTTATGGTTCTAAAGCCATGTCATGGGCTAATAAGGCGCTCGAAAACAACACGCGCGACCGTGAGCAAGTTTTGGTTGAAAACAACTTGAACATCTATGCTTGGTACAAGAACACCAATTTTGGTCTACCTCCAGGCGTTTCCCTCAAGGTCGTGAACGGTTATTTCCAATTTGACGCAGCAACCATTAAAGCCATCAATGAATTCTCAGCCAATAATAACACATCGGCAACCGGTGAATCAGGTGTCGAGAAAGTGGTCAATGGCATCTACAAAAATGTTGGTAAGACATTCGGAACAGTGAAGACGGACAAAAACGGCAATTTAACAGCCGGTTCCGAACTTGAAATGGCTGCCCATACGAATGATAATAAAACCAAGGTTACATTCACCCCGACATATGGCCAAGTTGGTACGCAAGGTGTCACCGGTGGTGCTACACCATGGGACACATCATCAATCAGCCAGTTCGCGGAAGCTCTTGGTGAAAACAAGAAGTATGAAGGAAAAGACAAAGAAGACGTCACAGCCAATCCGTATATCAATGTTACGGGACTCTCTGCGGCGCCAAACGGAGCCAAGGACGGGACATCTTACACGTATACGGGTAACGGTCAATACGGTATGAGCCCACTTGCGGCCTATAACCTTATGGCGACAAACTTCTCTAACACCTCGATGGTCGTTTCAACCAATACGGGTAATATCACTACACCGACGGTAGCCCCAGGGATCATTTATGGCTCTGGTAAAGAGCAGGCTGAAGCCCTTGCACTTCTCAAACTTGTTATGATGGTAACCATGGTCGGTGTCGGAATGAAGGCCGTCATGACCATTCTATCAGCTGGTTTTGGTGGACTCTTCAAGGGTGCTGCTGGAGCTACACTTGGCTCAACAGCTGGCTTTGGTACTGCTGTCGGTGGTGTCATCGCTCTTGTTTTCGGGATGCTAGGTTTGTCTGTCATTATGACTATCGCCCTTGACTTAGTTGATGTGGTGTGGAGCTTTATTTCAAAACTCCTCTTCTCAAGTGATACGATAGCCGCACTCGATGGAATTGCGGATGATATGCTTGGTGGTCTCGGCGACATTCCTCTTATCGGTGGCATGCTAAAAAGTGCCATCACAGGTATCGCATCCCTAGTTATGACCATTGTCGGTCTCATGATGCTTCCTCAGCTCGTTAAAACACCAATTACCGCATGGGGTGAATTTATGGCAGGAATTCCTAGTGGTATTTCTGAACGGTTCGCAACATGGGAACGTGTCTTCACTGGTGATTACCATTCTGGAGGCGGTAGCTTCTTCGGCGGTGGCAGTCGAGGTGGTGGAAGCGGCCTCAGTGGAGGTGGCGGTAGTGCTACATCTGCCATGAAACAAGCCGAAGCCAAGAAACGCGGAGAACGCGGTAAAGCCATGAAGGTTGGTGGTGCCATGATTGCCGGAGCCGGTTTGTCTTACTTGGGTGCCAAAATCTCAAACAAGGCTGATAAGATGGGCAAAACTGAAGGCGGTAAGGACGAATCTATCAGGAACGGCGACGAGAACCAAGAAGTGAACAACGAGATGGAGTTGACAGCTAAAGATATGGAGAATTCCCAAGAGGATGTCTTCAATGAAGAAGCTGGCGCAGGTGAGGGGGAGATTCTCAAGCAGAAGATATGACTCCACCTGTTGAGGAACCGTTGATGGATCCTCCGACACCTCTCGATTCTGATGGTATGTCTGCTAGCGATATGACAGAAGTCAACGAAGAAAGCCTCGACGATATGGACAGTGTCGAAGAAGGTTCTAGTGTTGCCAACGAAGTATCTGAAGAAGGTCCTGTTGGTGACCCAATTGCGTCAGCGGATAGTGAAACTCCGGTTGGTGATGCTATCAGTGAGGCGGAAGCCCTCGGTGATGCGGAAGCTCTCGGTGCCATGGAAGGTCCCGACGGTGCGCCTATTGGCGATGCTGGCCTTGCTAGTGAGTACAAAGAAGGAGCCGACGGCGGTCGTGACCAATCTCATTCAGAGAAATCACAACAAGACAAGACTCATTCTGACCGCAATAAGGATCACTCTGATCGTCAGCGCGAAAAAGGTGCTGCAGGTGATGTTAAGTCGCTCAATAGCAGTAGCCAAGGTGGTGAGTCGAAAGTCGACCAAAGCAAGTCTCTTTCCAAGAACTCTGCAAGCGGACAAACGACAAATAACCAAAGCGGAACTACGAATGAAACAGATGCTTCTAAAGCGTCACAAGAATCGAAGTCGCTGCGGATTCTCACTCTGATGCTAAGTCACTTAGCCAGGTGTCTAAAGCGGGCAATACGACGAATGTGGATGCCAAAGAGAAATCTGGACAATCTAAGACCGATTCTAAGACCGATAAAGGGCAAGCCAAAGACGGTAAACGCGAATCACGTATGTCTAAGGTTCGTCAAAGTATGACCAAACAAAACGTGGTCGGAGCGGTTGGTAAAGGTCTCCAAGGTCTTGGTGGCCAAATGGTCGGCTCAGAAAACCAAGGTAAGGATGCCCTCAAGATGATGGGTGCTGGAGCACTTCATGTAGCCGGTGGACTCACGGGTACTCAACGTGTAACCACTAGAACCGCTCAGAACCAGATTGACAAACGTAATGAACGTCTGCGTCGAGCTGGTAAGGATGTTCCTGACAACTTGTCAGCTGTTGGTGAAACACGTGAGCAAGCTCGTAAACGGACTGATGATCGCATCCGTTCACGGGATGAGATGATGGCAGCTCAAATGAGCCAGGATTACGATAAGAAGAAGGACAATGAAGCGAAGGAACGTGGACGTCGCGCCGCTGAAGCTCGCAAGAAACGGTCTGAAAGCAAAAAATAATCCATGAAAAGACGACGAAAGTCGTCTTTTTGTTTTCAAATACTTGCACGAATCTTAAAGCTATGATATACTATGAGTGTAGAAATAGTTGAACGCAAAGTACCCCAACTTATTGAAGACAACTTGTACGTTTTGCACAACCGTCTACAAAGATTTGAAAAAGAAAGGATGACTCGCGATGTTTCCAGTATTAGCCGGTGATTTCTGGCAGAACTTCGGTAACGGATTGGATCAATTCTTCCGTCACGGTATGGGTGGACCGGGTGCTAAAGGTATCGGTATCACTATCCTTGTAATCGGAATTGTGTTCGCCTGTATTTCATTTGCGGTACACAAATTCAATCCGCAATCTAAACTACCTGGATGGTTCATGTGTTTGTGCGTAGCACTCGCAGGTTCAGTCCTCATGGGTGGTATTGATGGGCCGATGTCTCTCATCAACCAAGCTCGTGATACGTTGTACGGTTGGTTTGGTATCTCAAGCTCAACCTAAACAATCAGAGAAAGGCGCAGAGTCGCCTTTTTTTTGTGCGCAAAACTAGCACAATTATAAAATCCATGTTATAATTAAAATAGGTTAATAACCATTATAGAAAGGAAATTGTATGTCTAAACAACTCAAAAAACAAACATTAGCGATTGGTGCCGTTGGTGTTGGACTAGGGGCCCTTGTTGGTCAGGCACAGGCCGACACTATTGTTTATAGCAATGGGAATGACGGTGGTGAGCGACACGGTGACACCAACGTTACAGGAAATGCGACAACTCGTACACAAACAGCCTATACGGATTATGTCGCGCAATTACAAAGCGAATATACGTTTTTAAAATGGTCTGGTGGTGAGGCGCTAGATGCAGAAGCGGAACTTAAACAACTCAAAGAATTGGAGCCAACGTTCCGTGAGCTTCAAGGGTTGCAGGGGCGCGTTGTTGCACTTCAAAAACAAGCAATCCAAACCGATGCTCCAGTAAATATCTCAGCTCGAAAAGTTTCTTCCAACGAAGAGCTCAAAAAAGCGGTTACGGACTTGTCCACTAAATTGGCGGAAGCTGAACACTTACTTGCCAACTCACGGACAGTTTCGTTTGATAGTTCACTACTTGACTTGGTCAAGGAAGCCAATAAAGCTATTCAAGATGCTGCGATGACCGGTAACCATTACGAAGACGGTATCATTGGTAATATGGATAAGGTCACCCGCAAAGCGGAAGATAGTGCCAAAGTTGGAACCATCAAGTCAACAGACGGTGATAAAACTGGTGTCATTGTCGACACTACGAAAACAACTCGAGCTAATCTAGTCACAACGACTAATAGAAACGGTTATTCGCCCATCTATGGCTCATTCTGCTGAAGAAGTTGCCAAGGTTCGTGACCAAGCCCTTGCGAAAATCGCTGAGGTAAACAAAGCGGATGAAGCGCAAGTTCTGAAGGCCGATACCTACAAGGATAATGCCCTCACCAATATCGATGCCATTAACAAATGGTTGCAAAGTGAACAGAACCGTGCTGACAATATTCAGGCTGAAATCGATAAAAATTTGAGTGTCGCAAAGACACTGGAAACGACCAAAGAGTCAGCTAAGAAGTCACTCGACCAGGCGGAACAACTCATCAAAACCTCAGGAAAATCCCAAAAAGCCATCGATAAGATGCTCGAAACCATTCAACAAGCTCGTAAACAATTGGACGCGTCAACCGTAACTCAGAAAGTGACGGCAACTATTACAGAAGCTCAAAACGCTGATTTTGGTGACATCGGACGCGACCCTAGCGTCATCAAAGGATTGATGGATGAAAAAACGAAGGCGATCGACTCCAAAGTTCAAGAGGCCCTCAAAAAATTGAACGCGTCCAGTCAAGTAGCTAAAGGTCCTGTAGATGCTTGGGCTAATGATACCAACCAACAAGTGAACAAATTCCTTGAGAAATTGAAAGCTGGTAAGTTCTTGGGGCAGGTCGACCAAGAATGGCTCGCGACTCGTAAGATTTTTCCAGACAAACGCTAACGGATATCAAGAATTCGTCAAGAAGGCCTTGGCATTGACCGAAGAAGACACGGAAGGTGTATTGACGAAGACCGGTAATGTATGGAAAGTCAAGAACGGAACGCCAACACCAAAAGCCGCCGCAGCTCTCTACAACGAGCGCTCTAAACAAGGATTATCCGAAGGTTTTGGTTCGGTTATGCTACCGTCAGATAACGTGAATGATTTTGTCACTGTTCAAGGGAATAAACTTGCTAACTCTCAAAGCTTTGCTGGCGGTGCACAAGGTATTATTGATGCTATTGTTGCTAAAGGCGAAACCAACTTGGATACCGGAAAACATGTGTCTGAGGAACCTGCAATTGCTGACGTCGTGAATCAACACATTCGCGCCGTGGGAAATAACAAAACATTCCTAGTCGTGTCTGACCAACCGAGTGCGACCTTCAATTTGAAGGATTCGTTCCTCTATATGACGGATAATGGTGAACCAAAAACCACGGACATGACCTTGACTCTCAAGGTGACTGACCACCAAGGTAATCCGCTCGGAAACGAGATGGTTAACGGTGGGCGCACGCACGTGAAATACCTCTTTTACATGTCTGTAGACGCTGCGACCGGTAAGTTGGTTGCAGGTGGTGGTTACCTACTCTTGTTTGATGCTGGTGGTAACACAGGAAACCACAATGGCGGTGGTTCTGGTACGGGTGAATTAGCTCTTGGTAGTGATAGTAACCCAGCCAATGACGCAGGAACCTTGCATGATTGGTTGAACAGCAGCGCCTTCTTCTTCTCACCAACCAATCACAACAACCCATATAACGACAAGGGTATGCGATTGACTGTGGATGTCAAGGTTAACCCTGTGGCGGGAAGCTTCGCTGAAAACTCTCCACTCTACATCGGAGATATTGATGACCATCAATCCGTTAACACCGGTGGGGATGTTGTTCTATCTGAAAGTTCAGCACCAAGCTACATCGGTAACGGCGTAGTGTCTGACCAACCATCACGAGGGGCCCACAATGGCCATGTCAATTTGGATGAACAAGCTATCATGACGACTGAAAACAAGGCGATTGGTATCTCACACGCTCCAGCGGGGACACCATATCAGGCAATTGATATTGCCCTATTCAGTCCTTGGGGTGTCATCGGAGGTACGCCGCGACTCAATTTAGGGGTCGTTAATCAAACGGTTGAAACCTTTGATATGGCGGACCCCAATGCCAAAGCTCACACAGAAGGTGAGTATGCGGTGAAGAAAATTGTGACCAAAGTCACAAATGACGCTAACCCTCACCCACGAAAAGATGTTGATTTGGTTGTGCCAACTTACGCACCAAAGACCATTCAAACAGATGCGGACAACGAAGGTAAGCGTGGTTCATCGGCCAACACCATCATTGTACGACGTAAAGATAAGAAGGTCGGCTCTGGTAACTCGCTCATTGTCCGTCAAGGTGTGCAAGCTCGCGTCGGTTCGGGAAATTCCCTTGTTGTTCGTGCCAATGGTAAATCTACTCGCGCGGGTTCAGGAAACTCCTTGGTCGTTCGGGAAGTGACGAACTCCAAAACAGCAGGCTCAGGGAATACGCTCGTTGTCAAATCCATTCAAGGGCTCATTAAAGCGACGGACGGCGAAAACGGACTCAAATTGAGTTCAGTGAGCTCTCCTGCACACGTGTTAATCAAAGCACTGTGACCTTGAACCTTCAGGTTGACCCAAGTCTGAAAAATGCGGCCAACGAAGCTATCAACGATTGGAAGACGGCTCTTGCGGAACACGGAATCACACTGAATGTCACATCCAAACCTGGAGTGGTTAGTCTAGCTATCTTGGATAGTGATGATGTCACTACCCGTGCAGCTCGCACATTGGAGTCCAAAAATGTATCTAATGACTCAGCGTTCGAAATGAAGGGTCTTGCAGGATTGACAACGACAACTAGCAAGTTCTCTATTGTTGATTTAGATGCGGATGACAAGTTGAACAAGGATGGCACCTATTCAGTCAGTGATTTGCGCAATACCAAAATGGTTGTTCAACTAAATACGGAAGCGATCACGGATTACGCACAACAAGTGAAGGTTTTGAAACATGAAATCGGTCATGTTTTCGGTTTGACACATGATAATAACGACCCTCTCATGATGACCTATTATGGTGATGGGGCGTTCACGGGTCAAATCACACCGGCAACAGCCGCTAAAGTGGCTCAGAACTTGCGCGGTGGCGTACTTTGTGAATGTGGCGCATGCAGTGCAATTAAAGCATAAGAAGGGTTTCACCCTTCTTTTATTTTCGGTTTCACAAAGTTGTAGTTCAAGGCCAACTATGATATAATTAAATGTAGTATACGAAAGGAGGCGCCTATGCCAAACGACAACGGTCAACTTCAGGACCATGAACAAGAGAAAGAACGCGAAAGCGAACAGTCTAAAGACAAAAGTCAAGCGGAGGAGACCACAAAGGAAAATAAAAAGGAATCGGAGGATTCCAAATCAGACTCTGACGGTGGTGCGCCTGACAAAGAAGGTCGATTTAAAGGGCTTAAAAAATTTGCAGGGTCAACCTTTCAACAAGCCAAAAAAGGTGCCAAAAAAGTCGGAGATGACATGGTCGAATCCGATGAAGAGCTGAAGAAAATTAAGGACGCAAGCAGTAAAATCAAAAAGGAAACCAAACGTGCGGCCAAAGTCGCTAAGCGCGGGTTTAAGTTCCTTGCCTGGTGCGTCTCGAACCCACTCGGATGGATTGTTGGGATTATCTGTATTTGGGTACTTGCATCAGTCACTTCTGGCCTCACTGATTCCATGAAGAAAGCCGCCGAGCGAGGTGATTTTAATTCGCTCTCAGCCCCAACACCCGATGATTTGGGTGATGATGAAAACGAGTCTGTTGAGAACGAGTCGGATAGCAATACTGATGGGCAAAAAACAACCATCATCCTTATGGACTGCGGTAAGAAAGACAAGGCTAGTGGGGCCGCGAGTAGTACATCTTCGGAGGGTGCGTCTGATCTGGACTGGACTAAAGAAGGAACTACCGCCTATAAAAATGCTAAGGACATGTTTGAAATGTGGACTGGCGAAGGTGGACTTTCAGGTGAAGCCGCTGCGGGTATCATCGGTTGGGTTCAAACCGAAGGTGGTACGGGTATCGTGGGGCGTGCCGAAGGTCACTACGGCGCATCTCTAGAAGAAAACTCCATTAAATTTGGTGTTGTCCCAATTCCTTCAGGAGCTTATCCTGAAGGTGGTGATGGTATTTATCAGTTCACACCATACTCTGGATATGCACCCCTTAAGGACGGTAAATGGGAAGATGCTAAGTTCATGACCAACTGGGTTATGCATCACCGCCTACCAAATGACTGGATCCCTTACGCTGATAGTATTGGAATCATGCACGATATGACAGGGACGCCACATACCTTTGAGCAGTTTGCCCAAGAAACGGATCCGGCTCAAGCAACACTTATGTGGAATTCCTATGAGCGTGGAGACCAAAGGGTTATTCCAAAAGAAACGAAAATGGCAGACGCCAGAAAGGCGAATGAAATTTTCAACACCAAACACGTCAAATTCGACAAGGCCAAATTTGAAAAAACCTTCAAACGCAGTGCGGGCGAGAAAGGCTCAAGCGGCTCATCAGCGGAAGGCAAAATCGTTAAATGTAAAGAAACGTCTGAAGGTAGCAACGGTTGGCAAGGTAAGGGTGGTACACATAATTACCAGGACCACCAAGCATGGAAACCGGAAAACTTACCCGCGGATTTGAAACAATATGCGATTGACCCAGCGTCTATGGGTATGGAGTACCATGGTAACTGGGCATGTAACCCAAGTAGTATTTGGAACCAATGTACTGACCTTTCAGCTTCCCTCATGCACGTATTATGGGAAAAGGACGGTAAGCACCCAACGCAATTGCGAGGTGATGGTTGGCACGTTGCGGATAACTGGGCGGCGACCTATGGTGGTAAGACCACAAGAACACCAACGTCTGGTGCGGTATTCTCGACCAGTACCTACAACCATACAGGCGTTGTTTCCCACGTCTTCGAGGATGACTCTATTCTCATCATTGAGCAAAACTACGCTAATAACGGAGCGGGTTCATCATCTGGTCAAGCTGGTGTCGACTACAAGAGTTGGAACTACCGTATTGTATCGAAAGTGCTCAAGAAGCGAAGATTCTACAACCCGGGTGATAACGGATTCACCGTCAACAAAGCTGCCAAATCATTGGCCTAAAACAGAGCTCAGCTCTGTTTTTTTTGCACTTGAGCTTTTTCTCAAAGTGTGATATACTAAAGATATCAAGACGAAAGGATAAAGCCACATGGCCAAATTAGAAAAAACGAACGAAACCACAATCACGCAAGGCTCGATACGAAGCCGATACGCAACCGACATTTTTCCAAAAATTGAAGGATAAATATTGGAAGAAGGACGAACCAGAGGAGCTTACGTTTGCTACCAAACACCAAAAAGCTCGGAAACTCAACAAAAAGAAAATTGGTATTTATATCGCATTAGGTATCACCATTGCGTCGGTTCTTGCAGGTCTTGCGACCCCAGTCATCCAAAGTATCAGGCGCCACAACCGCGTGAGGATGTCAAATCAGACGTTACGGCAGACCAAGCTCTCAAAAATGAGAAGGATAAGGTGACAAAAGCCTCACAAGAAAAAGCCGAGGAAGCTAAAAAGGCTGAGGAAGCTAAAAAAGCTGAGGTGGATAAGACTGTTGAGCAAAAGGTAAAAGAGGAACTCGAGAAAGAAACCGCTAAGGTTGTTGAGGAATACAATAAGAAACTGGAAGAAGCGACGAAAAGCGTCCAGTCGGTCAACACTAAAGCCGCTAAAAGCCAAAGCAGATAAAGAAGCCCTACAAAAACAAGTGGATGAATTAAAACAGCAATTGGCTCAGGCTCAAAGTCGACCAACTACTCCGACGCAACCAACACAACCGTCACAGACAACGCCATCGAGCTCTGCTGATCGTGTAACCATTCCACAATAGGGGGTTTGAATGGATATCTTAGAACAAATTAAAACAGTTAACCCTAGTGTGGCCCCGGCGCTCTTTCGGTTGCTCATGCGAGAGGAGTCGGTTGCTTATTTGAGGGAAAATAACGGTATCATTGGTTTTGAAATCAAGCCGGACTCTGAGGAAATTGCGGGGTTTGCCCTTATCGGTATGCGCAAACGGACAGTTCTAGCCTACCGCAGTGAGGACACCAAACCTCGATTGATTATCTTTCCGTCGATGGACAAACTCTTCAACCATAGTTTTGGTTTGCTCGGTTTATCGGCTAAAAAGGTGTTTATCAAGTCGGATGACTTTAGGGGTAAGGTGTTGGATGAAGGTGTCATTGCTGATTTGGTTAGGGATTTGACACCGCCAGAAAAGAACGTGGAACTACCAGACCAGGTGACAGAACAGATGATTCGGATCATGATCTCCGAACACTCCGACCAGGAAGAAGAAGACCTAGAATCTGCACATGCGTCACCAGAGCGGTTCAAACCGATAGGCTCATCGACAACAGCGCCAACGGGCGCGTCACCCCAAACACTTGTTGATGACCAACCCACCGAGCCGAAAGAAAACCCGTATTTCAACCAAAGTCTGTCTGACGTGAATAGCGTCACTCTGATTGACCCGCACCAACAGGTGGAAAGTCGTTCATTCCCGAATGAGCATTCCATCATCGATTATGTGACAATGGAGTTCGGAGTTCCTCGGGAATTGCTGATGAAGCTTTTGAATGCCCTACTTGTCAAAACTCAGGGGCTCAGCAGTGAGAAGCGTACGCATCAATTTAAACAATTGGTGGCCAAGTTACTCAAAGAAAAACCAGAACTCATTAAAAAATAAGGACCACAAGGGTCCTTTTTAGAAAGGACGTCATGATTAAAGATCGAGGAAGCTAGCAATTGTGCGAAGTCAATTCAATATCCATGGTTCACGAGGTAAATCTGTCAAACCATTTATTACTGATTATGTATCTCGAGATTCGGCTTGCGACACGTCTCTGGCCTATGCCAGTCCAACAGGCCTTGTCGAAAAAGGTGATGGTGTAGCATTTACATTAGATAATACAGCTATCTCTCGGGAAGAGACGCTACGAATTGCTGATGTTGTGGAGGGTTACTTCTTAGAAGGCGACCGGGCTATTCAACAAATGGTTATTTCGTTTTCCCCCGAATACCTTAAAGAACAGGGTATTGTGGATGAGGATGCAGTCATCATGCAAAAGGGTGATTATCGACACCAATATGATGATGTTCGATTACGTCATGCGGTCCGTTCAGGTGTTCAAGCTATGGCGGATTTGGAAGGTTATCGGGACCCGCAAATGGTTGCCGCCATTCAACACGACACGCTCCACCTGCACGTTCACGTGGTTGTTTACGAAAACTATCCAGAGCTGTCTAGGATGAGAGGAAAGGAAGAAAAGGGCGTTATCAAGCCTTCGAGCTTTAACCAGCTGACCTACGATATTGACCGTCACCTCACATTAACAAAAGGTGCATCCGTTCCAAATGAGAAGAAGTTGGTTCCAGAAAAACGAAAAGCGCCGTCTCCACTCGCGCCACTGCCGACAGTTGACCCGACACCATGGTTGCGGTACATCGAGATCTTTAAGGAAATGGAAGAGGCTCGCCAAGATGCTGAGGAAAAATCATTACAAGAAGAGGTCGAAGAAATGCAGACCCTTATTGATTTGGATGAGTTCATGAATGATTTCTATGAACAAGCCGAACGAAAAACTCAGCAGAGCGGCGATAAGAAGTCGGAGGCTCGGTCCGACGCCGAACATTTGGATTTATAAATAGTGGGCGGAATCGTGCGATTTCGCTTATTTTTTGGTATAATGAAACTATAGAAATAAAGAAAGTGAGAACTATTCATGAGTTTAGGACAAAGTGTCAAAAAAAGCTTGATGGATTACCAGGATGCTCGAATTCGTAAACGTGAATTGTTGGGCCCTGATGCCCTCGATACCCTAACCGATATCAGCGAGGCTACCATTCAGGCAACTCACGCTAAAGTTAAGTCGGTGACGACCAATTTACGTGATAAGTTTAACGAATATCGAGACGAGCGAGTTAAACCCTTTATTGATAATCTCAAATCTCGAATCGCGGACATGCTGAAGTTGTACGTGAAAGTATTCAAGGCGTTAAGGGCCAAGTCCGAGAAGATGTTGCGGATGCCAAAGCGCTTGCGGGTCGTTCGAAACAATCCTTCGTGGAACGCGTACGCGGCGGTATTGGACAATTTCGCGGAGCCATGGCGGATAACCTCGATAAGGTTGCCAATATCTTGCGTGGTGACGAAAAAGCTACCAAGCTTCGGGAAGCTCCAAGCGAGTTCATTGATGGCGAACTGGTAGACCGAAAACGCAGACAAACAGCACAACAATCAGCAGAGCTGTTCGATGTGTTACCTGACAATGTTCATCAGTTGTCGTCACCGATTACTCGATTGGAAGCTGTTGCTTCCAGTCAACCCGACAAGGCGGCCAAACCAGAATCCACTGACCAAGCGGTCGATTCGGATGAGGTGGCTGATGAAGTTACTCAGCGAAAATTCAGAGACACTAAGTCGGCACCTAAAGAGTCGAAGGAAGTGTCTGATGAGGACATTGCCCTTTTTGCTCAATATTACTACCGCAACCACGGCGCGGCTCGACAGGCCCTTGAGGTTGTTGACGCCAAAGAAGAGCCAACCTTTGCAGATTACGCGATGGCTGCGGGATTAACGGCATTTGTAGGCGAGTTTCGTTCCAAAGAGGCTCCAGACTTGTCTAAGGCTGATGAAAAGCCCGAGTCCTTGGGAAAAGTACAACAAGCGGTGCAAGACATTGACCAAATGAAGCTGGCTCAAGAACGTTTACAAGCCCTCGAAGCTGAACGCCTCATTCTCCGTAATCAGGTTGCTGAAATTGCTGACAAGTATCAATTGGATCCTGAAGAGCTAGAGGTCGGTCAAACTGAAACGTCTGTTAAATCGATTGAGCAACAATTTGAACGCATCAAGCATCCAGATGTTGTTGCAGAGGAGTTGGAAGCTCGTCTTCAGGAAGCCTTCCCTGGTCAACAGTTTCAGGTCGATGTGGAGTATAAACCCGCAGAGGTTGAACGGACTGTCAAAGCGCAAGATTATACCTATGATGCACCGGTTGAACCATACATCCCTGATGATTCATATTTCGAGACCTTGGACGAACCGACTATCGACTTGGACGAACCACCTATCGAATTGACCGAAGATGATTTATCTGAATTTCAAAATGACGCATGGGCAATGACCCCATAGAAAGGAAATTTTATGCAAACACGTACTAAAACAAGCATTATTGGTGTCACAGGACTCGCTAGTCTATTAGTTGCGGGTCCGGTCCTCGCTGAGGACGTCCTCAACAATGCTGTAGAGCCAATTGAACGAGTCACTATCCCTGATGAATTGCCACAAGGTGAACCCCTACCCTCGATTGTCGAGCACGGCAAAGCACCTAAATTAAAGGGTAGCCAAAGTATTCTGAACCGCACGGTGACGCCAGGTGGTTCCCTAAGAAATGTGCGAGGCGATGGTTCGGATCTTCGCAAGATTAATGCGTCCGGAGCAGTTCGAGGCGCGATTGTCTTTATTCGCACCGAATTCGCTAGTGGTGCCGTTCAGACCGGTACCGGCGTCATGGTTGGGAATAATACCGTCCTCACGGTAGCCCACAATTTTATCAATGGTGATAAGTCAAGTCGAGTTTTTGAGGGTGTGACCAAAATTACGGTTACCATTGGTTCCAATAGTGAAATCCATACGAACGGAAAACCAGGAACCACGAAAGAAAACTTTCATCACACCACATCGGGTACGGAATTGACTGTTCAACCGTCGGACTTTGAATTTTTCAATCGGAGTAAATATGAGGAGCGTGTCAACGCTAAAGATAAATCACAAGACTACCGATGGAAATACGACATCGCCATGATAACCTTACCAAAACCCTTCAATTCGGTTGCTGAAAATTTGAGTCTTGGGACGGGGCGACACGTGACTATGGGTGATCCGCTAGAGTGGAAAAAGATGCATCCAACCTATCAGGCCCGCTCTATTGGTTACCCTGGCAATCCCCATCAATCTGAAATTGCAGCGTACAAAGAATTACCTATTAAAGGTATGTTGTATGAAAACATTGGACAAAATGTTGAACTCATAGCGCCTGATGACCGGAGCGCTTATTTCTGGCAATGGCCTGGTACTCAAGTTCATGGGATGTCCGGCGGCGGTTTCGTCAATCAAAATAATGAACTCGTCGGCTTGGTTCAGTTTGGCTCCGAAGGTCAAAATAAAGATGGCGGAGGTCTCGTCCTGACGGATACCTACCAAAACTGGATCAAGGGTGTTGTCGCCAAGCACTCGTTGAAAGGGTTCCATACCATCAATGGTAAGAAATATTATTATGACGAGAATGGTAACCCAATCGTCAACGATAAGAAAGTTATTGATGACATCGAATATACGTTTAATACCTATGGTAGTGTCACCAATGAGCGCGATGTCCGAGAAGAACGATTACTTCGGGAGAAGGCGGAACAATTAAAAGCGGAACAAGACCGTAAAGAAGCTGAAGCCAAAGCAAAAGCTGATGAAGAAGCCAGAGTGAAGGCAGAAGCTGAAGCCAAAGCGAAGGCTGATGAAGAGGCTAGAGTCAAGGCAGAAGCTGAAGCCAAAGCGAAGGCTGATGAAGAGGCTAGAGTCAAGGCAGAAGCTGAAGCCAAAGCAAAAGCTGATGAAGAAGCTAGAGTCAAGGCAGAAGCTGAAGCCAAAGCAAAAGCTGATGAAGAAGCTAGGGTTAAGGCAGAAGCTGAAGCCAAAGCGAAGGCTGATGAAGAGGCTAGAGTCAAGGCAGAAGCTGAAGCCAAAGCAAAAGCTGATGAAGAAGCTAGAGTGAAGGCAGAGGCTGAAGTCAAAGCAAAAGCTGATGAAGAAGCTAGGGTTAAGGCAGAAGCTGAAGCCAAAGCGAAGGCTGATGAAGAGGCTAGAGTCAAGGCAGAAGCTGAAGCCAAAGCAAAAGCTGAGGAAGAAGCTAGAGTGAAGGCAGAGGCTGAAGCCAAAGCGAAGGCTGATGAAGAGGCTAGAGTCAAGGCAGAGGCTGAAGCCAAAGCGAAGGCTGATGAAGAGGCTAGAGTCAAGGCAGAAGCTGAAGCTAAAGCGAAGGCTGATGAAGAGGCTAGGCTTGCACGGCAACGTGAAATTGACCAATATAATGCGCAGCTGGAATCAGACCTCTCCAATCGTATGGCACAAGCTGAAGCCAAAGAACGCGAAAATAGACGAGTAGAACGCCTTGAGCGTGCTCGTTCTTCACGTGTGTCTAGCATAACTATATCCGAGACTACCCATCTGGATGAGAGTCGCGACCGTGTTGATGTGCAAAGCGCACAAAAACGGGCTCTTGAAAAATGGGAAGCATATCGACAACAAAAGGCTCGGTATGAACGAACCGTACAGGAATATGATAACATGCGTCGATGATGCCACGTCAGGAATACTCCATAAGAACCCTTGTTCAGGGGTTCTTTTTGTTCGCAATTTCGAACATTAGCAAAACCCAAAAAGGGCCAAAGTTTGTGAATTGGACGATTTTGATTGAAATTTGGATTTTTGAAAGCGGTAACAAAACCCGCTACGAAGCGATTTTTGGATTATTTGAACATCAAAGCATCGACTTCACAAAAAATTTTTCTGACCACATTAAAAATTTTTCTAACTTTTTTCTAAAAAGTTGAGTTAGATGAGAAAAGTCAGTCATAGCAGGGGTTGTAAGCGCTGACATAATCCAAATTGAAATCCAAATTTCTCCAAATCTCAAAAATGCCCGAAAAGTGGGGTTTTTGTTCAAAAACAATCAACTTTTGAGCCTTGAACGCTCTCTTTTGGGTCATTATTCGGAGTTCCCGAACGATGTCGCATATTTGGCATGCGTTAAGAAGACCTCGTGTTAGAACTGCTAGACACCTTCTCCATTTTGACCTTTGCTTTTGGCTGGAATTGTGATATAATAGTGATAGAAACAAAGAAAGGAGCCCAGTATGGCTAAATTAAGACGCAACTTCCAGGACGAAGTTGAGGAGGATGAAATTTACGAATCTTATGACTATGAGGATGAGTATGAAGAGGACGAGTACGACGATGAAGATGAGTACGATGAAGACGGCGACGAACGAAAAGCCAAATTCATTAAGTACGGAGCTATTGGTGCTATCTTAGCAGTAATTGTCGGAGTGGCCTTGTTCGTGCGAGGTAATCAACCAAAAACAGATACTAAACCAAAAACAGAACAAGTGAAGAAATCTACATCGTCATCGAAGAAGTCTCGCCCGAAAGATACAGAGACGAGCAGTTCAAGTAGTGTCGCATCTAACGGGGAAAACGCTGAGACCGCAAAGGCGTCCCTTGAACGACCAGAAGCCCCAGCTACTGCAGAGGAGACAGCTACTGTTGCTGGTAAAATCGAGGAGGCTCTTGCTAAAGTTAAGAATGACCCAGCACTCAAAAATAACCAAGAAAGTGGTTTGTTCCTAACCAACAACACCATGCTCAACACGCTACAAACGATTATGGTTAACGATTATCAGTTTGACAAAGAAGCTGTACGAGTGTACAAATCAGATAATGATAATGTGCTTCAATTCACGGCCACATTCAAAAAAGATGGTGCGTCAGACCTGACACTCACGGGTAACTACTCACCTGAACTGCAACAACTCGGATTTGTTCAAATGCACGGAGAGCTGAAAGTCACTCCAAAAGTTGGTGACACTCCACAAGTGGCTGACCCGAATAAGAGCGCTGAAGAGTCGGATAAACCACTCCATCCAGAAGCTATTCAAGACTAAGGGGAAAACTAAATGAATTACATGGAACGCAAACGAGAACGTCTCGCACAATCGTTGGGGGTCGAAGGTACTCGACGGAACCCTATCGAATTGGATGAGTCCACATCGTCATTGATGCAGGCCTATCTGCTCATGGCGGTAGGGATTCTTACTCTTTTTTTATTCTATATGAACTTTGCGATTATTCGAGTTTCGGGGCCGTCGATGCAACCAACACTTCACAATAATAACATTATGGTTGTCTCTAAGCATCAAAAGGTTCGTCGATTTGATATCGTGGTTCTGAAGGAACGGCTGACCAAAGATGGTCCTAGCAAAAATATTGTCAAACGTGTGATTGGCTTTGGTGGTGACCGCGTGACCGTAGTTAAGGGGAAACTCTTTATCAACAACAAGGAATACGACGAATACTACTTGGATGAAGCTAACATTAAGGCATTCAAAGATACTAGCTTTGAAATCATAGTTCCGAAAGGTCACTATTTCGTAATGGGTGATAATCGTGACGTATCCAAGGACTCACGAACAGTCGGCTCATTTAAAGAGGACGCCCTTGTCGGTGTTAGAACCAAATAAACGGAATTCCGGTTATTTACAATCAAAAAAACACCAAATGGTGTTTTTTTGTTATTCGGCAGCGACATCAGTCACATAATAGGCAGTTACATAGTTGGTGCTCACACCGTCTTTATCTGTAACGACGTACGCAAATGGTTGAGAGTTATAAAGCAGAATAGTATGGTAAAGATCGCCAACCTTATAGGTTTCCATCGACACTAGATTTTTATCCTTCACTTTGATGGATTTGTTAATGGTTGGGAGCTCCTTTTTCAACTCGGCTTGAATTGATTTAGCTGTGTCGTCATCCGCTTGTTTTTGGGCTTTTTCAGGTTTAGCCAAGGCATAGTCCATATACATGTCGGTAGCGGTATCAGGGTTATAGGTCGTCACTCCGACAATGTATCCCCCACCGATTGTTTCAGTCGAAACTTTATAGGGTGTCCCTGTTGCGTCGGCTGTTTTCTTCAGACTAGCTGTAAATGCTTTGAGGTCTGTTTGGTTACTCGCGGTGGTCGTTGTGACCTTCACATTTTCTTGAGGTTTTTGATTTTGCAATACTTGGTGAATAACAACACCACAAATGGCAATTAAAATAGCTAGGACGCCTCCGAGATATGGTAACCACTTCGGCATTGGTTTGTGCGATTCGACAGGAACTTCTTTTACAATCACAGGTAGTGGTTGTGTGTCTGATAGGTCGATTGCACCTTCCGTGTCTGGCGCGGGTTGTTCCTCGACTGTAGTGTTATCAGGAATTTCAATATTATTGGTTGGTTGTTCGTCATGTAGTGGCACTGTGTCCGAAAGGTCGAGCTTTTCAAGACTCACTGTTACTTCTGTTGCCGATACCTCAATAGGTGCTTCTGTTTCTGTGTCATAGATACGTTTGGTTTTGTGACTATATTTACTCATCTGATAGTCTTCTCCTTTCTTATAATCCTAGTATAACACAAGCACCAGAATTCGTCAAGAATTCCTTTCCAAAAATGTTGAAATTGCCCAAAAATGTGGTATAATGAATGTATAGAAAAAACTATGGTGTTATTGGGTTCTGAATGATTTTGGTCGAAAAACTCCCTTATGCTCTTTCCACCTATCCCAAACCACACCCACAACCCCAACCCCAGCACCAATCATACACGCACCCCACAACACATACCCAGCACCAATCCTATCCCACAACCCGTCCCACACCCTCCCCTGCGAGTTGACAGCGACGGAATGAGGCAAAACCGACAGGTTTTGGGCTCATGAGGTGCTGGAATGCTCGCATCAGCCCCGTGGGGCCAAAAGTCCACGAAGTGGACTCCGCGCGTAGTGGCAAACAAGGGGTTCGAGCTTGCTCGAAGTCAGTTTCTTTGCGAGCGGGCGCAAACGAAGGTGGGTGAGGTGAGAGATCCGAAGGGTCTCTTCCGAACCCTGCCGAGTTTGCGCAAAAACACCCTGAGGGTTCCGCAATACATCAGACATTCACAAATACTTCCGTAACCTGCCATAATATCACAAATATTCCTAACAATACCACCTATCACCTTATGGTTCCATAAGTCACCGAACTTTACCGGATTTCACCGGACTATTCCAGGTACCACCTAAAACCACCAAATGAAAGGAAACACATGCCAAAACTAGCAACCCCCAAACAAAAACTCAACATCTCCATCACCAGCCGTATGAAACGACGGATCCAAGACATTGCCAAGGACAAGGGCATCTCCATGAACGACCTGGTCGTGCACGCCCTCCAAGATTTTATCGACCGAAGTGACGGAACCTACCAAAATGCTGACCTCGTGGCCGATCGCCTCAACCAAGTCCTCAACTCCCAAATGGCCGTCATCAACCAACTCAACCAACTATCCCGGAAACTGGATGATTAAAAAACCGGCAAAAAAAGGGGAACCCGAAGGTTCCATTAGCGATGGAAGACATCAAATCCATCCAAACCAGCGTATTGGTCATACGCATGCTGACGGTCTCGTCGTGTCTTTTCCATTGATGCATCCTTAAAGAGGCCAATGAAGGTCGACACGTCTTCCATGGTACGACCGTTCCAATTGATCTGTAAGTTCTGTTCAATTAAGCTGATGGCCTGACGTTGTCGGTCGGACATGTTCTCAGAGGGCGTCGTTCCATTCTTGCGACGCGTGTATGGCGTCAATTGGTGTTCTCGTAGCATCGTGATATCACCACTCGATAAACTGAGGAAGGTGTATACATCCCCTACGATGGTTTCGTCGCGTTTGATGATGATACCGAAGTCATCATCGTGGAAAACAAAGTTTCCCAGACGAATAGCTACTTTGTTTTGTCGTAATGTCATCTTTCCTCCCCCTTTCTATTTCACCACAATGCAAAGCATATCACGTTCGTATTCGGCAAGGTGCGTTAGCACACTTTCAATTTCCATGTCCAGAACAACATTGCGTGCGTTCTCGTTCATGAACAAACGAAGACCACGATAGTCATAACTGACTGACTCAGGTGTCAAATTCGCAATGATGTGGTCTTGGTATGGACGGAGCAAGATCCCAAGTTCAGATGTGGTATCGATTCGTTCCATTCCACCTTCATCCACAAAAAACTTGTTTAAAACTGGTTGGTTTTCTACAGCCTCTCGAGGGGATGAGAACCAACACCTCATCTGCCCCAATAAGGGGTGTTAATTCTTTTAATTTCATGGTATTCCTTTCTAAAGGACGGGTACAGCCACAATAGTGTAGCGGACGTCTGTTCGCTCAAAGACATTTTCGTCCACCGCTGTCGCTTCATAGTTTTCAGTGATGTGTTTTTGAGCGGCTTCATGACTACCAAAAAGTAGAGGAACAGATAAATCCGCCTCTCGACTTTGGATAAACTGCTCGCGCGTACGACGGCCTCGTGAGTCGTCGGTCAAATATTTGTAGGTAATGCTATAAACTTCCATAATTCTAAATCATACTTTCTATGGTAATGGGTGCCAAGTATTCGTTGGCACGTTTCATGTTTGTCATAAATTGGTCTGGCGGCGTGATGAGCTTCAATGCGATGTTGAATGTTTGTGATGCATGGTTGATTTCCAAATTGCCCATACCAATAGCTGGTGATTTGATTCTGAATTTGCGCGCACAAAGTTCAAATAGTACCCAATGCAGTTGAGGTCCAATTCCCAATCCGTAAAGTGGAGGCGTACTTGAACCAAGTCTTTGGTCATGAATGTCACAGCCCCATTTCCACCACTGAATTCCAATTCCATGCAATCTTCGTTGTCGGCTTCATAACCGATTTCACTTAACGCATCAAGTAATGTTGTAAATTTGTCCATAGGTTTTCCCTCCTTTGAACCCGACACAGTCGAGTTCTTTTTTGTTATTTGTCTACACGCTTGATGATAGCGCACTGATATTTATCCTCAGGTAATGTGAGTTCATATTGAGCATCTGATAAAGCGTTGATACCTTCAACAAGGCGCGTGAGTAATTGGTGCAAGTCATCCATCGTAAACTGTTCGGTCACGACGTAACCCAGATATTGTTTGGTTTCGGTGACACCATCATGCTCATAATGGTCTTTGACATCACCAAAGTCTTCATTGAGGGCTGCCTCACCTTGGGCGTTGCTCGAATTTTTGAAAACAATATAAGCTCCGATTTCTTCCCGAGTTTGTTTCTTGACTTCAGGAGTCAGATAGGCTTCATCGTTAAAGTCGGCGGGCGTTGCGCAACATGAACAAGATCCTTTGTAGCTAGCTGCAAAAATAGGTAGTTGATATTCCAACTGAAGTTCCTTCATTAGGTTCATCACTTGTTTCCATGTAGGTTTGTTCATTGTTTTTCCTCGTTTCTTTATCCTGCGAGAGCTACTTCCCAAACACTCAGGAGGGATTCGAACCCCCTGTTCACTTCCATTCCGTGACTGAGCTTATAAACTGCACCAAGCGACTTGGTCAATGGCGCGTGTCAATGTTGATAGTTCTGTTGAAACTTCTTCATATTCTGCTCCGCTCAAGTCTTCGATTTCTTCAATCATTTCCAAAATGCGTTCACGCAATGCTTCCATATCTTTCATGTTGTTTACCTCTCAATTGTTGTTTCTGTGCTGTTTTCGGTTTCTTATTTATTTTTTGGATAGGGTGGAACACCTTCAATGGTTTCGGTGTGTCCTTTTCCAAGGCTCACTAGAAGTGAAATTGGCAATACAAAAAATAAGACTGCACTCATCAATGCTTCAATCATAGGTCGTTCCTCCGGTTTATTTATTTAAAACTTTGTTTTTTTACTGTTTGGGCCATACTCTAGCAACAACATGAGTGGCAGTACCCATACTAGGAATACAAAAACAATTGGCAACACAATTTTGACCAAGATGGCTGTTAATACTGACATTATGTCCTCCTTATTTTGTTTTCAAAAAGAAATTGGGGTGTGGGGCAAAAGCCCTCATTCATTGAGTCCAGTAGTCGGACCTCAATGAATAGGGATTTGAGTTTTGTGCTAACTCTAATGCCGTATTGATATCATGACCACGTAAACGTAGGGTCGCGATAACGTTCAACGAAGTTCTTCGTTTCGCTATAGGCCAATCGATATTTGTAAATGACAGTGTCGAGCAAATAAGCTACTTCATTTTCGAAACTATCCAACCAATATCGGATGAGGCTCACTTTTTCAAGGTCGCTACCAGCTAGGTTGCTAGCCCAAAGCCTTATATCCGGCTTGATACAGTTGACCACATGTCATTGTACGCGCCATAGTAGGTACGTTCTCATTCATGGCATCTAGCTTTAATTGTAATTTGCTCAACTGATACTCGCCAACGTCAGCAACAGCTTTTGGTTTTTCAATAGCTAAAAAGCGTGTGAGTAGTTCCTTGTCTGGATGTGTATCGGTGTACAACAAATTGTAATATTTTCTCCAGACTGCGGCGGTTATTTTATCCGTTAGCATGATTTTACGAAGGTGTGGATGATATTCCACGACCGCGGCACGGACACTTGCTCGTTTGTCTGTCATGAATTCATCAAGAAAGAGACCTTCTCTGACAAGCTCGATGGCTACAATCGCATACTTGCGGGCTTTTTGATATCGTTTTTCGAGTTCTTTGTCCATAATTTTCTCCTTCGTAACGATTTGTTTTTCAAAAAGAAATCGGGGTGTGGGGCGAAGCCCCATTTTGGACCTTCCGAGTATTCGGAAGGTCAATCTTGTGCCAGAGTGACAGCTTCTTCAATGTTGTAACCATCCTCGTGAAGTCGTCTAAATCGTGACAGGAAGTCCATACACTTTCCATATGATAATTGATATTTGTCGATCATCGGGTCAATAAGAGCTGATACTTCAGGGCTAGCTGCGTATGGGTCGATGTGTCGGGAGACATTCGGTTCAGCATCGGGGTTATCTGGGTCAAGATGCCAGATAACCTCGTAAAGCATATCTATATCATTAGCTGTCAATCCTCTCGCCCAAGCCTTATATTTAGCTTTGTGCAATTGTCCGCAGGTCATGGTGAGAGCAAGGGTTGGAAGCTCTTCAGTCATGGCGTTCAATTTGAGTTGCAAGATTTCTAAATCCTCCGGTCCCACGACGGTGACTGTCGCTGGTTGAGGAATTGCTAAAAAGCGGGTGAGTAAAGCCACATCAGGGGTCACATCGTGCCAAAGAACACTAAAGAAAGCTTTCCAGACCTCCGCTGTCACATCATCTGTTAATAGCATACTGCGCAAATGAGGGTGGCACTTGACGATGGTTGCACGAACCGACGCACGTTTGTCGTTTACAAACTCGTCAAGAAAAAGTCCGTCCTTGACGAGTTCAATAGCGACACCAACATGCTTGCGTGCCTCTCGAAGTTTTTGTTCTAATTCCGTTGTCATAGCGGTTCCCTTTCTTATTGTTTATTGATGAAATCACAAACGTCAACAATATCCCTCTCATCTTTCTACTCTCGACCACTTTGTTCGTTTTACATTGTCATCTAGTGCGCTGTTTGCCGACATACATCTCCATCAAGTAGGTGCAGTCAATCATACCGTTGGCTGATGCAAAATCATCGAATAAGGCGTAAAAGGCTTCCTGTGTTCCGGGTCTATTATATTTATCTGCTGCAAGGGTATAGACCAGTATTTGGTGAATACTGAAGTTTCGCGTCCACAAAACGTTTCCCACTTGATGAAGGTCACGTGCGTTCATTGTTCGTTCTAAGACTGTTGGTTCTACCCTAAGTCCTGCGAGTTTTAGCTGACAAGCCTCTTCGTAAGATGCTTCAAGTCGACCATCGGCTTTGCGCACAAAGATTTCGAGTAGCTCCAATGTGATGTAGGCCATGTTTAGAATGACCTTCTTTGCTGCATCAAACTCATAGTTTGTCCCATCTAAAAGTCGAAAGGCATATTCTGGATGTTTCTTCAGCACGTTAGCGCGTACCATGCGGTCACCATCCCTCAAGAACTCTTCTGGATACCATCCTGCCGAGGCTAAGCTGTCTCGAACGTGATGTGAGGTATGTTTCTTCCATTTTGGGTAGTATTCTTGCGCGTATCCATTATCAATCAGGGTACAGATGACCGATACTTCTTCCATTTTGGCTAGCTCATCCACAAATAAACCCTTTTTGGCAAGTTCGTTACGATAAATTGTTTGTGCGCTACGGTCCAAATATGGCGTGAAATCTTTCACCTCACCTTGTTGGATCGCACGTTCAAACTCGAAATAGGATAGTAGTGTCATAGTGTTTTGTTCCTTTCTGTTTGCATTTGGATGAAGGTGTGGAGTTCTTCGAGTGGCTTGCTGGTTGATTCCTTAGCTTGCTGGTTGATTCCTTATACAGAACTTCGTAGATATATCCAGTGTTAAGTCTTTGGCCCATAGAGGTAACTCGGTGTCATAGAAAACAAAATCCGCAAAAGAAAAATGCAACAACTTTCGTTGTTGCATAAATTGTGATTTGTTCCTACGCATTAATACGGTGTGAGGCCTGCCTCATTTGAAATTCAGTTGTACTCGACCCAGTCACGCGCGTGGTAAAGTTGACCAAAGACCGCTTCAAACAATTCCACTTGATTGTTCTTTTGGGCCAATTTGTATCCGTCAAGGATTTTACTAATGACATCACTTGGCACACCGTTAACCCACAAAGGGTTGTCCATAACAAACAAATCGTATGGTGACATGGTCGATTCAAGAAGAGTTGCCTTTTTCACTCCAGCTTCATATCGAAGGCGAACAGACCGGGTATCCGTACCATAGCGTGGCAATTTGCTTTCTTTGACATCCAAAAAGACCTTCAGGATGGAAAGTGGCATATCTAAATTGTTTTCGATTAAATGAAGGGCACAATACCACTCAGACTCTGTACGATTGAGAATTTGAGGAATATACTCATGGTAGGCGCGTGCTACTGATTCACGAACATTAGGCTTTTTATCATTGATAAAGAAATCAGGCCAGTAACCTTTGAGGGCGAGCGCACTACGTACACGAGCATCACTATGTGTTTTCCATGCATGGTAGCGCTCTTTGGCATAACCCTTGGAGATTAACATTTCAATAACTGTTGGTTCACCCTTTTCAACCAAGGCGTCAACTTCGATTCCTCGCTCTGCCATCACTTCGCGAAATGACACAGGACTTTTTTCCAGATAGTTTGTAAGGTCCGTAATTGTTCCGTTGTCCAATGCTTTAATAAAGTTATCTAGTTTACTCATGTTTGTCCCTCGCTGTCTGTTTGTTTGCTTTCAAAAAGAAATGGGGGTGTGGGGCGAAGCCCCATTTGAGCCTTTCGTGTATACGAAAGGTCAAAAATCCGAAAAAAAATACCCGATATTTCTATACCGTGGGTTTGCTCAGCTTTACCAATCGATGCGAATGGTCAGGAATGGTCGCCATTCGTCATAGCGAACGGTGTAACCCTTCTCAGCCAAAGCCCTCATGATGCGCTTGTTTCGTTCAACGTCGTCCTGCGACTCAATGTATTGGTCAATTGTGGTATACCGGTTGCCCTTCTCGACAGCTTCGTCGATTAACTTGCTGATTTTCTCGAGTTCCGCTTCGATTTTTGCTTTAGAGTTTTGTTCGCTTCGCTCTCTGGCTTCTTGTGCAGTTAGCATTTTTCCCCTTTCAGAATTTCACTTTAATCACGTTCCTCGATTTGACACGTTTGAAATATCATCTCTACCTCTTCGCGGGTGAGTTCGGCTTGTTCGAGCTCTTCCAGTTCTTGGCAGATTGACCACGTTTCGTAAAACGTTAAACCTTTAGCCCATAAAGGACTGCCCGATAAATACAGTTCGACCGGTCTCATCGTCCGTTCTATCAGTGTCGGTTCTTGAAACGAAGCGGCAAGTTTCGCGCGCAAGTAGTGGGTGTTGATGGACTTCGTTTTTTCATAGTAGGCTATTTGAGCCTTTATAACCTCAGGTTCTATGTCAACCAGGTCATCTAAGATATTATTCATCATATCCATGTCTTCAGAATAGTTGTTATACTTCATGTATGACGGGTCTTTCTCCATCACTTGGCGCCTAATACTCTGCGTATCATCATGGATGAGAACATCAAAAGCATGGCCGCGTTCGAGGAGGGCCATTTTTACCGCCCAGGTTCCTTTTGCCCATTTTACATAGTGTTCTGTATCCAAGCCTTGCTTGATGCGCTTGACGCATTTTTCACCCTGTAACATATGGTTTGCGTAATCAGGGTCTGAATATGTTTTGGTCATTGTTTCTCCGCCTTTCCTTTGGTTGTTTGCCGCCCGCATCACATGACACAGAGTCCTCTCGCTTCCTCAAAGCTGAGACCATCACTCATACTTCGTTGAATGTCCCAAATATTTCCTACGCCCATCCCTTTGGCCCATAGTGGGCTACCTGATTCGTATAAGGCTTCGCTAGTCATCGTTGTTTCCATCAGGGTTGGTGTGTGTTTAGTGGCTAATAATTTTGTACGAACTGCTTCGATTCGAAACTCTTCAGGTCGTAAGCCCGAAGCGCTTTCTAATAAGCCGTCCAAGATATGTTCCAATATATCTGCATCCACGTAGGGCTCACTATAAACCACGTTGTAAAGTTCGTGTACACTTTCGACATAAGGTATACCTTTTCTAATGTATTCCATTCGACCTAACATGGCATTGTGTCTCACACCTGCGTTACTATCTTTGATGAGTGTATCGAGCTCGTATCCTAATGTGGCTAATTTCCGCCGAACGGTTACTGAACCTGTCTTTGCCCACCATGAATACAATTCTTCGTGGCGACCCTCCATAATGTGACCAATCATTTCCGTTTCACTTATTGGTTTCGGCTTATCCCAACATGCGCTCTTATGTACGACCGTTGGTTCTTTTAGTGTTTGTTCCATAATATTTCCTCAATGTATTAAATCCGTGGTCACGCTTGGACACATCTAAAGATTTGTAGCTTCCTTGCATAGTCATTTACGTGCTCGACACATCGTGTGAATTCCATGGCATTTTTTGGTTTGATTGCAATGTCGTCGAACAACTCAAATGGTACCTGGTTAATGCCTACCATATTCTGTAAAGCCGATTCTGCATGTTGAACGTTACAAATAGTGTCGATAGAAACGTTTCTGACCCACGCGGGACTACCTGTTTCATAAAGCTGATAGACTGTCATGGTTTTGTCAAGCGTGGTCAATTCATGTCGGTATCCCTCATATTTAGCATTGAACCCATTTGCATAGAAGTTACCGATACCTTGTACATATGGTTTGTCACCATTTTGTTTTTCTAGCAACTTCGTTAACGTTTCTTCATCTAGCCCGGGGCATCGCATGCATAACGTAAAAATACCCCAATATTGGTTATTATTTAACTTATCATCCAACAAGTAACGGGCGTATTTGGCACAATATTCACTCGAATATTGAATAATAGCCTTACGCACTTCAAAACTTTCATCATGTATTAAGAGTTCCGGGTAGTATCCATGTTCAGCAAAACTACATTTTACTGTGGTCAACGCGTCAGACAGCCACACGTCGTAGCTCTCTCGATTCTCACCCATAATAATACAGTTCAGTTTGTATAAGTCATCGATTTTTTCCATATTGTTTCCTTGTCTATGTTTCAGGTTGCTCGTTTCAGTATCGGTTAAGAATTTGATAACATTTCCAAAGCGTGTCCGCCGATGCCAGGTCATCAAAAGCCGCGTAAAAGGCTCCCAGCTTATCAGGCGATACTAACTGGCGCATGACTTCGTCGTACAATTTGATCTGATGCACACTCAGCGCTCTCATCCACAACAGGTTACCCATTTTGTGGAGGTCTTTTGGTGCCATGGTGGCTTCGAGGGTTGTTGGTTTTATGTTGATACTAGCCAATTTTAAACGATAGTACTCCGTCATCTCTTTGCCTTCATCGCCGGCTGCACGTATAAACATTTCGAGTTGTTCACGTGTGAGGTTCGGCATGCGCCGAATGACTTCTTCAGCCACTCGAAACTCGTAGTTTGTATAATTGAGCAGTTGAAAAGCATATTCGGGATGCTTTTTGAGCACAGATGCTCGCACTAGTTTACTGCGGTCACGCAAAAATTTTTCTGGGAAGTATCCTGCTCGTGCCAATGCGTGTCGAATGCTTGGTGAGGTGTGTTTTGACCATCGCTCATAATACTCGGATGCATAACCTTTCTCAATCAGGGCGCATACTACTGACACTTCTTCCATTTTAGCTAGTTGTTCCACGCAGATTCCACGCCTAGCGAGTTTACACCGAATGTCAGTCTTTACAGTCCGTTTCAAAAACGGTTCAAAATCGGTAATAAGGCCCTGGTCTAAGCGGTCTTCAAACTCGTCCATACTCATATACATCGTCATATACATGCTCTCTCAATCCTTTCTAATTTTTCCTCAGAGGAATTGGGGTTGGGTAAAGCCCCATTTAGGTTCTTTCACGTGCGCGAAAGTCCTGAATCTGACGCCAATAAGACTTGAGCCCAACTCGGTTAGCAATTCGATTGTATTCCGACCAATCACGCGCACTATAAAGTTCATTGAATGTTGATGCGAATAGGTCCATTTGTTTGTTTTGTTGGGCTAATTCATAACCATCGATAATTTTATGTGCAACATCACTTCGTACGCCTTTTACCCACAATGGGTTATTCAAGGTGAGTAAATCATATGGCGCCATGGTTGCTTCAAGAGGTGTCACCTTTTTCGTAGCCGCCTCATACCGCAAGTGAACAACTCGCGTGTCCGGACGGTGGTATTTATCCTTGCTTTCTTTTGTGTTCAAAAAAAGCTTAATAGTGTTGAGGTCCATATCTAAGTCATCCTCAATAAGGTGGAGCGCACAGTGCCATTCAGATGACGTGCGGTTCAGAATTTGTGGAATATATTCGTGATGGGCTCGCGCTACCGATTTTCGAACTTTAGGGCTTTTATCATTGATAAAGAAATCAGGCCAATAGCCTTTGCTAGCAAGTGCACTACGAACACGAGCATCCTTATGTGTTTTCCAAGTTTCATAATGTTCACTGGCGGAGCCTTTTGCAATCAACATGTTGATGACAGCTGGTTCATTTTTTGCAACCAAAGCATCGACTTCGATTCCTCGCTCAGCCATAGCTTCACGAAATGACGTAGGACTGCCTTCAATGTAGCTAGTGTAATCCGTGATGCGCCCTTGGTTCAAGGCTTTAATAAAGTTCTCTAGTTGACCCATATTTCGTACCTCACTTTGATTATTTCGTAAGGAAATGGGGGCGTGGGGCAAGGCCCCCATTCAGACCTTTCGTGTAGACGAAAGGTCAAAAATCCGAAAAAAAAATAATTAGAATCATTCTAAATAAGCGTCGGAAGGTCCGCAAAGCGGACCTCCGTCACGTGTCTTATTTATTGCATAACACAACATTAGATGCATGGGTTAGGTATTCACCCTTACCGCCTTCGAATGTGACGCGGATGGTGTCAGCCTCCTGTGGTCTTTCATAGTGAAATGGGGGTTTGGGGCACAGCCCCATTTTCTAGGGCACTGCGTAGGCAGCGCATCTAAAAAGTGGAAAAAAAAAAGACCAACCATTGGTTGGTCTTTGTGATTATAGCTCTGCCAAACGTTTGCGGATTTCTTCTTCGCTCATGTTGGCTAGGGCTTGGGCTTGTTTTTGCGCAAGCAATCCTTCCAAAATAGCTTTCTCGCTTGCTTTAGCTGCTTTTGCTTGATGTTCCTTGTTGCGGTCAAGTTTCACTTGGATAACATCCTTGACAAGTTCCAATTTAGCTTCGAGTTCTTCGACGTCACGGTCATTTCGTGTATTCGTCGTCACAAAACTCACTTTGCCGCGTTTGGCTTGCAATTCATTGTTGATCAAGTTTGCCACAGTATCAAGGTTGGTACCGTTGTTTCCTGCGAGCGGGAGGTCGTAGAGTTCTTCTAGCGACAAAACGTTGCGTCCCGCTGCTGGGAAGCGCCATTTGTTTTCGATTGCTTTACGGAAAAGATTTTCAATCGTTGACATAGGTTTTTACCTTGGCGCGCTCATGCGCGCCCCTTTCTGTTATAAAATTATTTTACGGATACATGGACTAACACGCGCTGGTTTCCCTTGGTTAGTCGTAGGATGAAGTTTGCATCCATTGTGGATGAGAAGCCGTAACCTTTTGCAAGGCCTGGGTGATCGAACTCAGATGCTTCAATCTTCAGCTTAGTTCCGAGGATTTCAGTCACTTTACGATGGCTTGCGAGTTTGCTTGTCAATTGTTCATTGAAGAACCCACGCACTGGTTGGTCAACTTCTACATCGTCCGTCAAAAAGGAATACGTGTTTGTTTCCGATTTCACCGTCCCACATGTTCGGTGAGAGGAGGATATGTTTGACAGGGATGAATGTCGCTTGTGACACAGACGTTGCGGTTTCTACGAGGTCTCTGTGAACACCTTGTAAGCGTACCCCTTTCTTATCCTTCACGATAGTGAAGAGTACCTGGCTACGACTAACGTTGTTATCACGATGGTGATAGGTCACGCTGTAATCGCGCGTTGCAAACTGTACGTCAAAGCCAACATCGCTATCTCGACGGTGTGAGAAGCGATTAACACTGACTTTATATTCGCCATCTGGCATGTTTTCGATTTGTCCCCAGAAGATGTTTTCAACGGGTTCTTCCACAATGGTGAAGGCATTTGCGTCCACATCGAGAACTGCGCCAAATTGACGAGGATTACCATAGTAAAGGTGCTGGTTGTTGCTCACTCGTGTGATATGGAGGTCCAAGTCATCAGCGTTGTTCCATGATAGTGACACACGCACATCGGCATCAATTTCACCACCAGCATTTTTGACACGGGTTGCAATGGCATCAGCAGTATCACCGTTGATGTAAGCCCATGACAAGGTGTTAGACCATAAGAATGGGCTTGGGGCAGATGCATCTTTTGCCGCGGTTAAGACCATTTGGTTCCCTTTGAGGTTGGATGTAGGGAGGAGTTCGACTTGCGAGCACTCAGGCAAATAAGCATAGAGTTGCTCAAGAGTGATTTCTTGTGCCGTTTCTGGGTCCACTTTCTTGGTTGACGCTTTCGCGTCCTTTGTCAAGTCATCAAAGACCGATAGTGATTTTTGCTCTTGACTGGTAAACAACAATTTGTCAGCTGGTAGGTCTGTGAGTTTTGCTGGGCGACGGTAGATACTGTCTAAGTATCCTAGTTCGCGCAGTTTTTCCTCAGCCTCTTGAATCATTTTTGGTGTGACCAAAGCTGTTGGACGTTTGTAATTGCTTGGAGCCACACGAGCCTCATAAGCTTTAACAGCTTTCTCCAAGTCGTCCCCATTATAGAGGTCGGTGAGAAGACTTCCGATAACGGTATTGCGGTGGCCAAGAGCTCGTCCATGTTTCATGGCCTCATACCAGATGAATTCGGCAGTCGGCTCTTTGTCATAGCGTTGTTTGAGACGTACCCAACTTTCGAGACGTTCTTTGAACTCTGCCCCACGATAAATTGCATTTGATGCAATCAAATCAAGTACCGTATGTAGATCGTCGAGGTTGACTTCTTCAACCGTACGTTTGAGGACCGCTACGGCGTCACGATGGTTACCACGAACGGTATCGTTGTTACGCGTGTTAACGAATTCTTTTGGTAATTCTGCGTAATAGTGTTGCCAAATGATGGATGGCTCTTGAGTGTCAGCGTTCGGTTTGTGGCCGGCTACTTTTTCCTTTTCGAGGAAGGCATCTACAATGTTACCCTTACGAACTGCGGCCTGCATAGCCTTACGAGCACCTTCAAAGATGGTGTCGGTTTCAAAGTCCCAAAGTGTAACACGCCCGTAATCCGGCGTAATCATGGCGATGTTACCCAAACGACGAATGTAGTTGTGGTCGTAATTTCCATCGAAATAGCGACGCTCACGGAAAATTGGGTTGTGTTCCGGTGCAATGTTTTCAAGGTAAAGGGAGAAGAGGGGATCCCTCTACCCCAATTTTGACAATAGGATTGCCACTGTTCAACATGTTTTTCAATTGGCGGTCCATTGCGTCTGCAAATTTATCAAATTCTTTGTTTAAGAATACATAATCTGTCATAGTTTATTCCCTTTCTAGTAGGCGATTTTGACTTCTTTTGATGGTTTGATACGGATATCGACCAGGTCTTCTGGTATGCCCAACACATAATCATCCGCGCTTCGGTCCGCATTATAGTCACGGCCATATTCAATTTGTTTCATATCGATGACAATTGTATCGCCATCAAATGAAAAGGCGTCCGTTTCAAGGCCGAAGTTGAAATCGTAGCTGACATTTTACCGTCTTTCGACTTGGTTACGAAATCCAAATTCCGATGAAGCGCTGGATACAACAAATCCATACGAATTTCTTCGGTATAAGTAAGTCCAGTTGAAAATGTATAGGTGACATCAAAATTGCGGTAGCGAGTGTTGTCGTCAAGACCTAGGTTCAAATACTCAAGGATGTTCTCGACACGTTCACCGTAGTTTAACTCGCTCGTAATAGCTTGCAATTGGTCATAGTTGACATTGATGCGATACAAAAGACTGGCCAAGCGATTGAGGTTATGGGTGGCATTCAACTTGTCCGCCAAATAGTCTTTGACTTCATCTGAGGAGAGGTTCTCATATGTGATGTCATAGTAGAAACGACCTGTTCGACCGATAAAGTACTGATTCAATTTGTTGTAATCGTTGATCGTAATCAAATAGAAATGGTGGTTATTTACCAAACCATCAAACAAACTTAAAAATTGAACTTGTTCATCTTCAGCATCCTTGTCGCCTTTGTTGAAAATTTTTTCAAACTCATCAATGAGGATGAGAACGGGTTGTTCAATGGATTGCAAAAATCGTGGAAGCCCGGGTGTGTTTTCAGTGACAAGAATAGTTGGAATACCGTGTTCCAAAAGCTTCTCTGACACAATACGTGCTGTCATCGATTTCCCCGTACCTTTGCGACCACCTAAGATGGTTCCGAAGTTTCCATCAATTTTGTGATAGCGATCCAACATACGCTCGACCATTTGTAGGTGATTCCCATAGACCTTTTCAGTGGTTTTAAAGTTCGGTCGCATGCTAAGGCTATACCCACTCATAGGGTCGAAATTGACATCGTATGTTCCTGCCGGAATTCGATCTTCAACTGTGAGGTCATCTGAGAAGATACGAAGCGTTGAGCCTAAATTTACTACTTTCATATGTTTCCTTTCAGGTTTCAGTTTCATAAAGAAATGGGGGTTTGGGGCGAATACCCCATTCAAGGCTTTTGCGTATGCAAAAGCTAATTCGGTTGTATGCGCTTGGCGCGATCAATGTTTAGGACCATGGTTTCGTAGTCACAACCTGTTCCATCTGTAATCAAGTTATTAAAAATAGGTGAAACTTTTGCACGTCGGCCCCTAAACACTTCTTCAGCGTATTGAATATTTTCAATTGCCTTGGCGGACAACCCTCGGACCCAGTGCGGGTTTTCTTCGTCGTACAATTGTTTGTTAGTCATTGTTTTTTCAAGCAACGTCATCTCATGTTGATGCGCATATATCTGCAACTTGAATGCATTTAGTGTCTGTGTGGCACGCGTTCGATAATATCCCAAACCACCAGGAATGCCATACGCAATGAAGTCCGCTAGCACTTCCACATCGGGGTCAATGGCGGCTTGTAGGGTTTCGTAAATGAGAATCCACTCATCTTCGGATAGGTCCCGGGTATACTTGTGATGTGCCAGAACGTATTTAATCGATTCGGGGTATTGCTCCACGATGGTCATTCGAATATGTACATTTCGATCTTTTGCTAGTTCCTGCAAACAATATCCGTTTTGTGCGAGAGCCTCACGAACATAGAAATTGTGGGGTGCTTCATCCTTGAGCCATTTTATATATTTTTCCTGCTCTTCGCCACGTTCAATAGCCTGGCACCGCCGTTCAATTTCCTGGTCACTTAATTCTGTTTTGCGTTCGCGTGTTATTTTTCTCACCCCCGATTTGTTTTACTTTTTTCGTCGAGGTTTGACCCCGACGGCTTTTGGCTCTGGCTTAGGCTCAGGCTTAGGTTCCGGTTCTGGAGTTGGAATTTCCTCAACTTCGCCAGAAGCGCGACCCTTACCACCTACGAGCGCGATGTTGGCACGGTAGTTGTCAGCAAGCTTATCACCTTCATTGGCTGTCAACCAAACTGCATTGATAGGGTCGGTTGATTCTTTGACTGGAGTTTTCAGACGTGTACTGTAGTTGATGTACATCAACTTGTTGAGTGTCTTCAATTTTAAGTCGAATCCGCCGTTCAAGACGTGAAATGCGTCGAGATATTCTGGAGCCGCGACATCACCTGTCCATGTTTTAACATCTTCTACGGTGCGAAGCTCAAGACTACCCTCAACATATTCTTGGTTGGCTGTCCAGCGGTCTTTCAAGATGATATTTTCAAGTTTATCCTTTGCAAGGTTGAAGCGGATGGTCCATTTCAAAACTTGTGCATCGTCTTCCGATTGTGACCCCCATTTAGAGAATTTCTCTTTTCCTGGGTCGAGTTCAGGCTCAGCATCAACGTGCACTTCTTTAACGGTTCCGTCGAAATTAGGATGTGTGATTTCACCCGACGTGACAGCTTCTGTCCACTTCGCGTCAAACGTCATCGCCATTTCTTTGTTCAACGGATTTTTTGAAAAGTAATCATTGAAAACTGTTGTCACAGTTCCCGTTGTAATGTCGGTGTTTGCGTGACCAATGACTTCGTTTGATGGGTTCATAACATCAAAATCAAAGTTGGTACGGAACGACACTTCTGCCGGCATATGGAAGACGACTTTGTCACCTTGGTTAATGGTCATATCGTCAGAACTGAATGTTTTTATAATCAACTTTAAAGTTGTTGTATTTCCCTGTCCCATTTCCTGTTTCACTCTTGGTGAAATGCATATCAACGTCAGGGTTTTTCACGGTAATCGTGTCACCCTCTTTGGTGATTTCTGTAGGTGCTGTGTTAACTGTTGGCGTTTCATACCCTGCAGGAGCCTCGGTTGATGCTACAGCCTCTTTTGCGGTAAGATTTTCTGTTGCAATCGGCCCTTCCGGTACGTCTGCTTGAGCTGTGGTTGGAGCTTGTGTATCTAAAGATACGACTTCGGTTGCGGGTTCTGTGACTTCGTCCGCAGAGACTGTGGTCGATACGCCCATCATAAGGGCAGCTGTTAAAATAACACCGCACAATCCAAATGCCTTAGACTTTACGAAACCGAGTTTAATGTTTTGATTCACGTATTTTTTCCCCTTTATGTTTTATTTCTTTTTGTGATAGGTATTGTTTTGTTTACTGCAATTCCCTCACCCCTTCGGGTCGTGCTCGTTAGTAGGGTTCGCGGACGATTGATACAATCGACATCGCACCAGCCCCGACGGTAACGAGAAATGCAATGAGCCAAATAATGGCGATTACCTGCAATTCTTTTTGTCCCGCTGTTGAGTAAGCGACCATGAGCACTAATGTTGTAAGTGCTAGTGCAATGGATGACCACTTGGTGAGGGTGGTGAGCGCTTTTCGTTTTTTGTTTGTCATAGTGTTCCTTTCTAGTCTTTAGTACCGTGGATGCGCTGGATGGTATCCACAACAACTTGACTTTTCTCACCCATTTTGCGCCAAACGGCGTATGGCACCAAGTCCAAAGCTGAGAGGTCTTTGGGTGTCAGGTCGCCATGTTATACCATAAGAAGTCCGCCAGACTTCGGGCGTAGTCATGGATGAATTGCCAGCGTTCGTGTTTTGCATTCTCTAGTTCGGTTGCACCGTCTTGTAGGCTTTGGCTCAACCGATGCACAAGATCATTTAATTCCTGATATTGTGCATTTTTATCCAAAATCATTTTTGAGCTTTTTCGTACATGTTCTTCCTTTCTTTTGTTTTTTCTCCTTGGTGCCACAAATGTGGCTAAGTTTAGGCTCAGGCTTATTTTTGGCTTAGTTTTGGTTTAACTTCCAATAGGTATATTCAGTTACCACTGTAACCTGCACATCGCGAATAGCGTGTTCTAGGAAGTTCTTTGGTTGTGGTTCCTGAATCATGACGTTCAAACCTGCAAGGCAGGCGATGACTCCGTTGATTAAAAACATATTTTTTCCTTTCTATAACAAAAACGGCCCATAATGGACCGTTTTAATATTGTCGGAACACCTCTTTCATTTCGCTTTTGGCGAAATCACAAAATTCCGTAAGAGCTCGGTTCTCTTCTTCGTCATCATATACTTCGGCTTCTGGTAGGATGATGACGCGTTGACCTCGTTCACCATTCGTGTGAAGGACATACGACACTTCCCCGTTTTGGTAGATGTTGACCCACAACGTGTAGCTATAATGCTTGAGGTGCATTTCAGCACCACCTGCAGCATAGGTTTTGCACCACATCTCGAACAATTTGGGATTTCCATATTTTCCAGTGTACAGGGTGGCCATTAGTTTGACGATGGTTTGCTTTGCGATTTTTTTCGCCTCGACACGTTTCATTTCACGTACCGCCTTTCTATGTGATACCTGTATTGTACCATATGGCGCAAGGGTGTCAAGTGCACTACCGTAAAGTATAATACTTCTAGACTTTACAATCAATTTTGCCTCGAAAAGCCTTGAGGCTCTAGGCGTAAGCGCATTTTTAACGAAAAAAATATTTTTTTTAAAGTTGTGACAATGCGTGCCCTACTTTATAACATTCGTGATAGGTTGTTTCGTCATCCCGGAGCATGACCCCTTGTGTGACGGCGTATCGAGAAAACCCGAGTTCATTATCACGCGTCATGCGAAGGAAGTAGCCTTGTGTAATGATGATGTATTCATCATCTTTTCGGACGAGTAATTGCCCATCAAGCTCCGTTAGCCCTTCTTTGATGTTGTCAAGTCCTGGGTAGATCATATAGCCATCGATTTGTTCCGAATAATCAGGAATGCAAATCATAAGCTGTTGAGCAATGGATAAGCCCGATTTGACTTGCGCGTCTTGCTTCATAAAAGCCTTAAACAAAATTTCGCTATCAAGTAAAAAATGACGCAGATAGAACTCTGTTTCACCTTTATATGATGTGCGCAAGCTAATAGTGAGGCGTTCGTTTTCAAGGACACCTTTGTACATCTTATCCTTATGTTGGATGGTCACTTCTCCAGTTTTTGGACGATAGCTCCCTTTAAAGTCACCCACCTCTGGTACGTTGATAATTGGATCATAGGCTTCCAAAAAGTCAGGAAATGACGGTTTCTCCACTAAAAAGGTTTCTGTTTCAGTTCTGTTAAAAAAATTTCATTTTACTCATCATCCTTTTTCTGATAGCGTTTCAACCAATCCTTGCTATGACCACCTGCCAATCCAGCAAAATACATGCCAATGGCTCCAAGTAGTCCAAATAGACCTAAAATGGCCCAGATTCGTGGTAGGTGGTATTCATTTACCGCCCATAATAGGTAGATGCTTCCAAAACCTAGGATGAGGTTAATCCATTCTCTTGGTGTTGGCATGTTCCCACTTCCTTTCTTAGTATTCTAATACGTAACTATCTGATAATCCGATAGTTGCATATCCGAAAATGATGAGTTCCATCGGTGTGATACCTGTCAGCGTCGCTTTGATTTCTGAGTTGCGAGCGAGATATCCCACACGGTGAGCTTCACCTGTTTTTGTACGCACAACAACAGCGACCGCTGTTGGGTCGTATTCGTTTGTTGGTTCGGGTACTAATAGAGCTTGCGTGTGAAATTCAACAACTCCGAATTCACCTTCGTCGCGATCTACTAGTTTCCCCACTAGTTCTGTTACTGGTTTTTGTTCGACGAATGTTACGCCGACAACTCGTTCTCTTGTCATATACTTCCCTTTCTTATGCGATGTGAACTCGATGATAGGCGCGTTCACATTCTTTTCGTGTGTGGTGATGGGCAATTTGTGCATTTGCTAGTTTGTGGTTACATTTGGGGTTGTCTCCGTGCACCACAAATGGTAGGCCCGTCGGAGTTACGATGACGATGAGGTCATCAGCTCCAAATGTTGTTGTGTTTAAAAATTCCTGAACTGTCATTTTCGTCCTCCTAGGAAGGGTGAAGTTTTCACCCTTGTTTTATGCATGTCGTGGTGTCGCGCCGTGGTTATAAGCATAGTGAGCTACGCCTTTGAAAACATTATCATTTTCGATATCGCTGACGCGGTAAGGTGCTGCAGTTTTGAAGGTTTTCACACCCCAAATAAGAGCGTTGACATAGAGTTTTCCTGCTTTTTCGGCCTGATTAGCGCGACGTGTTGCCCAGGCTTTGTTCATTCCATTTTCAACAAATAATTGACGAAGTGTTTGTGTGTTTTTCATGTTGTGTTCCTCTTTTCCGTTTTTATATGATTAGCGGCATCCACTTCCGGTCAGTGACGGCTGAAATGGATGCAATTTATTTTATTTCAAAAAGAAATTGGGGTTTGGGGCAAAGCCCCGTTTTAGTAGACGTCGTGTAAACGATTGCGATGTTTGTCACGTCGACTGTAGGCTTTCCCGTTTTTAGTGACGCCACTACCCATAGCCTTGGCTTTAAGGTATCCCTGCAACTCTTCTGGCGTCATTTTGCGTGAGTCCGGTTTGACTTTGATAGTGATGCGTTCCACGGCGCCACCTTCCTTTCTGATGTTGTGTTTTTGTTTCACGGAGAACTTGGGGTTTGGGGCATAGCCCCATTTGATAAACTTTTGCGTAGGCAAAAGTTTAAAAAAAATAATGGAACCAAACGGTTCCATTATTGTTATTGTACAGGAATTTGGTCCATCATCCGATAGTGTTCGATAGTGTAGCTAGGCTCCCCTTCTTTTTGTACATGTCGTGTTTGGGTTTTCAAAAACCAATCCCACACCACATAAGGGGCTTCGACATCCCCGTCGACATCTTCATGAATGACGGTGCGAATGATTTCATCCGCAAGAGGCATGAAGTTCTCGTAGGTGGCTTTTCCTCCAATAACGTAGACGTCTTCGGTTTTTGCGAGTTCTACAACTTCAGCTTCATCAACAACTTGAAAATGTTTTAAGTCGTCTACACTTGTATCCATAACCCCCAGGTCGTTGAAATCCATATATCCTTTTTCGGTATATAGCAGTGTGGTACGATTTGGAAGCAGCCGCCCATTAAACCCTTTTAGGGTGTTATATCCAACAACTACAAAATGTCCTTGTGTTGTTAGTTTAAAGTGTTTCATTTCGCTGGCAATGCGCCATGGTAGACCGTCACCTTTCCCAATAAATCCATTTTCGCTTTCTGCCCAAATTAGTTTTAAGCTCATGTCATGTCCTTTCTAGTAGTCAATTATCCATGTGATCCATACTCTGTCTGTTACTGGTACGACTGAAGTCACCCGCAGATGAACGGTATTTAGGGCCTTAATGACGTGTTGAATGGTGCTTGGGTCGATAGATGGGAAGGTGAAAACTCCGTTCACCCCCTTCACCATTGCATCTACCGCTTCATCCAACTCCAATTCCAGTTCTTCACGCTCATATTCTGATACTTGTGGCAAAATTTTAAGCAAGAACTGGTACAATTTTTCAGATGAGTTTTTATTCATAAGTCACCCTTCATTTCGTCGATTCGTGTGGCGATGCGATGCCTGACCTGCACTTGTTCGCTCTCCGTCAATTGGCTCGGTTTCTCATTGACTTTAGTCAACAAGTAGAAGCCCTTGATGTAGTTGACGACCGAAGTGGCAAGTTTGTGTGCCACGAGGTCATCTGCGTAGTAGAGTGGCGCATCCTTGTGGATGTACCACGCCACTAATTTTCCGTTTGGGAGAGCTGTCACAACGATGAACTCACCCATGCTGGAATCAAGCATCATCATCGCATCGGTCATCTTTTTGTCATCCTGTGCGACTTCTTGCAGTTCATCAGCACAAATGGTCAGCATTTCGCGCAATTCATGCAAATCATCCATATTAGAAGTTTCCTGTTTGAATAGCAACTGACATGGCAGTTCGGTCCCCTAGCTCTTTAGCTGTTTCTTCATCGAGCGTAATGTCACTTTTAACTGAAGCGCCCAAGTCATAAAAGCCTTCAATATAAGTGATAAGGTCCTCGGCTAGTGCGCGTGGTGAATCAGTTGCTTTCCCCACGAGTGGTACTCCACAGAAGATATAGTGGCCAAATAAGTCCCCTTGTGGTGTTGCTGCGATTGCGATCATTTCATCACCCTCGTCATCGAGAATAATGACACCGACGACTGAATCGTTTGCGTCTTTTGCGGCTTGAATGGCTTCGTTCACGTGCGTGATAATTTTGTTTACAGTATCTAGGTTTTCTTGTTTCATGTTAGTTCCTTTCTTTAAAACCCACCAAAGGCTTCTGCGCCTACCATCGCAGCAAAACCGGCTAGTTCGTTTGCGGATTCTTCTGACAATTCAATAGCATCATCTACGTCCCCATGAATATCGTAAAACTGTCTGATGAACGTTAGTAAGCTTTCTGCCATATATTGAGGCGAGTCTGTTACCTTGCGCACTAGGGGTACGCTACGAAAAACATAGAAGCCCATCATTTGCCCTTGTGGGTTAGCGACTAGAATGATGCCTTCTTGTTCACTCTCACTTAATTCTAGAGTCGCTGCAACTGGTTCGTTCGCATCTTTGGCTTTTTGGATAACCTCGTTACAGGTGTCGATGATGTCATTTAGTTGTTCAGTTGTATATTGTTCAGTAGTCATATGAGTACTTCCTTTCTTGTTCGGAAAACCCGAACATTTCATTTGTTTGGTGACGAGTTTGGTTCGAACGTTCGGGACGTCCCGAACAATGGTCCCAAAGAGAGTGTTCAAAGCTTAAAATATGATTTATTTCGAACAAAAACCCCTCTTTTTGGGTAATTTGGAGAGATTTGGAGAAAATTGGATTTTGATTTGGATTAAATGTCAGCGCTTACAACCCTTGATATGACTGACTTTCTTCTCTGACTCAACTTTTTGAAAAAGTTAGAAAAATACTTTAATGTGGTCAGAAAAAAATGTGAAATCGATGCTTTGATGTTCAAATAATCCAAAATCGCTTCATACCGGGTTTTGTTACCGCTTTCAAAAAATCCAAATTTTAATCCAAAATCGTCCAATTCACAAACTTTGACCCTTTTTGGGTTTTGTTATTGTTCGGAATTTACGAATGACCCTTGGGTTCTCTTCGTCATGCTTCCCCGTATTGTTCTACCAGTTTTACGAGGGTCCGGATGAACCGTTCGTAATTCTCGACCGATTTCAGTGGTTGCAATTCTCGAACGAGTACGACAAAGAGCATCTGTTTTTGTTTGGACTCGTCTAGCTCAGCTAGGCTACTTAATTGATGCACCGATTCACTATCGACCTCTGTGAGTGCGTCGTAGATAGGACCTTGTGCTACATACTCACCTTGCTCATAAAAGCTTGATGAAAGAAGATTGAGCACCCGTCGCACCATAGCCTTGTTTTGTTCGCGCACTTTAGTGAGAATCCCGTCGTTTTGAGTGAATCGACCAGCCATTTGCTCTAAAACTTCCACCGGTTCGTGTTTCAGCGTTTTTCGTTGCAACTGTTCCTTGGTGCAGGTAGGCTTTGCATAGGCCTGTAATCAGGGTCACATCCTTGTAGCGTTTCGGATACTTTAACAATTCCAAAGCGACGGCTTCTTCGTCATACAGCCTCAACAATTTGCTATAGGCGTCTTCCCATTCTTTGTCGGGTTCTTTATGTTCCCTGAGGCGTTGAATAGCCTCTTGAACGGATTGTGATGGCCCCTCAATAAATGGATCGTCTGTTGGTGTTGAACCCACCAGACGCTGACGGATTGCTAACGCACGAAGTTGTTCTTCGAAGCCTTTTATAGCCACCTTGTCTTGATGTAAGCCTTCTTGCTTGGCATATTCGATGGCTAATTGCTTGATGGTTTTTGCGTTTGGGTTTCTTTTGGTCATGTCTTTTTCCCCTATCGGTTTAATTCTCATAAATTTTTTTGCGTTGGATGACGACTTTTCCGTTGATGTTTTTAAGGACGACTTGTTCCATCCAACCGGTACCATTTGAACGCCAATCATCTGAGTGCTTCTGCATTTCTTTGTAAGCGATGGCTGCATCAGCAAAGGATCCGTTACAGCGATTGTGGGCATTGGAACGATCACCGTGGTGGGTGTAGATTTCGTAGTAGACAACTTCGTCGAACGTTGATTTTGGATACTTGTTAAAGTTTCTGGCGTCGAGTTCGTCGCGATATTTTTCAGCGTCATAGGGACTGCTAAATGTTTTCCCATCGACGGTATAACTTTCTTGAATTTTTGTTGGTTTCATGTATTTTCCTTTCCATAAACGCGATAAGCATATATTGGTTCTCTGTTTGGAATGTTCCGAACACCGGTCAAATGCTAATCTTGACGGATATAATATACATGCCTATGTTCGAATTTTGCTATCCTTTGTATGTCACTGCCAATTTAATGAGCAATTTTTGAAACTGCTCATAGTGTTCGACCGAGCCCATAAAATTTGTTTTTAGGTACAATAGATATTCTAAGCCCTTTCGCTTGTTTTCTGCATTTGCTTTTGTCAGGTGTTCCATCCAGCGTTTTCGGTATTCCTCTGAGTTGCTCTCAATCATCTGACGAATTGGTTCCTCATCCAGATAGGGCGTCAGTTCTATAACCCAATCAGGAAGCGACGCAACTACATTATGTATAAGCCGTTTCACTTGCTCCCGCATAATATGTGTTGCACTTTCAGGTTCGTCATAATCCATGAGCATGATTTCTAATTCATCATTTGACTTTTCATCCAATGCGACTTCATACAACTGGGCAGGTTCGTGGACGGGTTGATAGTGATAGGCTGCGAATACCGGTTGCAATTCGGGATATTGTTCCAAATCCTCAATCAATGCACGAACCACTTTTTCGCGTTTTCGTTCTAAAAGCAAAGCACGCACAAGGGTTTCCCGTTTGTCGTCCATTGTTCCACATACGGCACCTTTAATGGTACGTGGTGTTTTGACTTTTGGATGTTGTGGCGTCATAGGCAAACACGCTTCTGCGATGTCTTGCACCTCTTCTTTGGTGAAGACCTTGACCTCGCGGTTGTTGTTTCGTAGCTCAGTTTCAGCTGTTTCCCATAGGCCGCTTGCTTGCACTTTTCGAAGCATTTTGGCATACAGACGGTCGACGTCGCAAATCGCTACGAGCCCCTCACAGGCAAAGATGCGTGCCCATTCGTGGATACTTTTCTTTTCCATTAGTATTCCTTTCTGAGTTTATCACACCGCCTCGATAAGGGCTTGTGATAACGTTTTGTAATCAGTTGCTTGTCCTAACAACTGTTTAAATGTTTTGTCACCGATGCCTTCCCGTATTGCAATGATAAAACTCAATTCAGATATGCTGTATGGTCGGGCCCATAACGGGCTGCCCGAATCGAATAGTTGTACTACACTCATCGTTTCTTCTAGTACTGTCGGCACTGTTGTTGTGGCAGATAGTTTGAGCTCTGTGACTTTTATTGTGGATTCGTACTCGCAATGCGCTTTAAACGTTTCGAGTTCCTGTACTAAGGGGTGATGCGACAAACAAATGTCATCTAATTCGTTCTCTGTGGGACGGCGCCTTGTATCGATTTCCATAATTTTCCTTTCACAAAAAGAAAAAAAGCTTGGGAAACCCCAAGCTTAGTCAATATTTACGTCTTCAGCTGTCTTATCATCACGGAAGCCTAAAACAACAGGGAAGCGAAGAGAGCGCCCGCCATTTTTGTTTGTGGTTTCTTCGAAGAATTTGATTTCAATGATTTTTCCAAGGTATTGGTCTTGGTTGTTCCAAATGTGTTCACGTTGCTCTTCCGTCAAGCCAGATGATACGTTAAAGGTATTGTCTTCATCCAATTGAACGATGAGGGATTTGAGTCCGCCACGGTTTTTGCCGTCAATCGCTTCTTCAAACCCAACAACTAAGAGGTCAGCTGTGTGCATTTTTTTCACTTTCAACAACCCTTTTGTACGTTTTGTTTCGTATTTGGCGTTTGGATCGTTGAGCATAACACCTTCGAACCCTTGAGCCGTTGCGTAATCACTCCAAGCAGGAATGCCAGCCTTATCAGCTGTTCCAAGAACCGGTACTGGTCGAACCAAGTCACCAGCTGTGAAAGTTTCCAAATAGTTTTTGCGGCGTTCGATGTATGGTAATTTTGATTGTCCAGCGACGAATTCAGCATGTGAAAGGGCGTCAAAGATGTGGTAACCCAAACCTTCGCACTCACCGTCAGCAGAAATCATTTGTCCAGTTTTTTGGAATCGTTCTCCACTGGTCCATTTGTTTTCAGGGTCTTCAAGGAGCAATTCACCATCGAAAATGAAGTGACCAAGGCTTGCATCAAGCACTTTTTCAAAATCATTTCGCAATTCGGTCAATCCGTCAATCACTTTCCCTTTACGAGTTTTGACAGAAACGACTTTTCCGTCTTTCACTTCGACAACTGCACGGAACCCGTCCAATTTTTGAGTGACAACGAATACATCCTTATCGCTATATCCATTGATTTTCTTATCATATGGAAATGCAAGTTGCACTTCGAAAACTGGGATGAAACCTGCACCAAAAACCTTGTTTAAAAGGCTAGCACCAACAGTTGTTGTCCATGATTTTCCAATGACTTGAGCGAGAACATCTTTTGTGTGTGCATCGTATTGGTTGATAAAATATTGAACCATACCGATTTCATTTTCAGTACCGGTGTTGTGTTCGAGCAAATAGTCAAGGAGCTCAGGTAGGGTCAAGTCGTGAGCAACGTGCTCAACTTCTTTTTGAATTTTTTTGGTTGAGAGTCCAATCACTTGGTTTGGATCACCCAAAAAGTTCAAGACACGTTTGATAGTTGGGTCTTCGACCGCTTCCCAAAAATGATGGTTTTGTCTGAAATTTTGCTAGTTGCTTTCAAGTTTTCTAATGTTGTTACTAATGTTTGCATAAATTCTGTACCTCGTTTTGATTTCAAATGTCAAATATGTTTTCAGAAAGAATTAGGGGTTTGGGGCGTAGCCCCATTAAAACAACCTTTACGTATGTAAAGGTTGTTAAGTGCGTGCTTTAGCAAGTTGCTCACGTAGACGTTCGCGTTCTTCTTCTGACAGAATGCGTTTCTTTTTGAGCTTGCGACTAAAGGTATATTGTTGGTCATTTACTTTTACCCGTAGGCTAATGGCGCGTCCATCCTCGACTTCTTGTTCGAGAAGTGTAGCCCCACCATCATTCACCCGCTTTAAATAGTAATGGATATCTGGGTGATAATTGGTTTCAACAATCGTTTCTTTTGTTGTTGGGTCGAACCAAATGTGTGTTTCTTGCTCATCTAAACTATATGCCATAGTTCACCATCCTTTCTGAGACTAGTATACCAGATGTCGGGTCTTTTTGCACGTCTTTCGTCGTTGACAGGTGTGCTCACTTTGTGATATACTGGTGATAACGAATGAAAGGAGCTTTGTTTTTGAAATTCAAATATCTAGTACCGATGGTACTATTGATACCGCTAGCTTTTTCTTACGCATCAGGGGACGACAGCTCCCTTTCTGAGCGTATTGAAAACACCAAGCATCAAATTGAACACACACAAGAAGAGAAGTCCCAGGCTGAACAAAAACTCAAACTACTGACCGTAAACTCTATGAACCATGAAAGTTCCCGTTCGGAAGCGGAGCGCTTAGTCTCAAAACTCCAAGAGAAGTCAAATCGTAAACCTCACGAGGAATCGAAGTTAATCGCTGCTCGTATCGAACTTATCCAAAAAGATGGAATGGTGGAACGCACCAAGCAAGCCGTTGATAAATTACAGGGTGAGGTGCATGAGTTTGATGAGGAATTGGCAGGTCTTGACGTGACCCTCAAAGCCCTAGTCGCTGAAAGTCAGAAACCAAAAGAGCAAGAAAAACCAAAAGCTTCTACACCAACAAAATCAAACGGTTCCGTATCCAAAATCGCCCGTGGAGGTGGTATTGGTGCCGATGGTCTCTACCAGCACGTTGCTGAAGCGCGTGACCACTTGGCTAAGAAATTTGGCGTTCCAATCGGTGGATATCGTCCAGGAGATACCGACGGTATGGGTACCGGTCACGGGGACGGATTAGCACTTGACCTCATGGTCGGTGACAATAAAGCCCTTGGTGATGAAATTTCGCAATATGTCCTTGAAAACTATCAGAACCTAAACGTGTCCTATGTCATCTGGCAACAACGCTTCTGGGCGCCATTCAATTCGTACTACAGTGGGCCCGGTCAATGGGGGCTGATGCCTGACCGTGGTGGCGTTACGGCCAATCATTACGACCATGTTCATATCTCATTCAATCCTTAAAGAGGTTAATCAACAGTTTCGGTTCATACAGAAGAAATAATAACTTTTCTTTTTTATGAATACTAGAAAAATTTGGAAAACTCATCTGTAAAGAACATTACTTGAACCTCATCAGCAGAAATAAGCAAGCTGTTGACCTTAGCGATGAATTGAAACTCGAAGACGTAAGGGGTAAAGCATGTTTAAACGTAAGTTTACAGTTGTAACACAACTGCACGAAAAAAATAATCAAGAAATCATCAATTATATAGAAAGTTCTCGTGGCGTTTATGCTAGGGCCCTACGAGAAACCTTTTATGTCATCAAAAACAGTACGGAGTTTGATAGAACAACATATAACACTGAGTTACAAAACAAGTATGGCATCTTAAAACGAACTGCAGGTTCCATCATCAAGGATGCTCAAGGTCGATTCAATGCGCTCAAAGAACTGAAAACCTATGAGCAAAAACAACTAGAGTCTAAAATCCAAACTTTAGAGGAATACATTCAAGAGCTTGAAGCAGAAAAGGCTGACAATTGTGCTATGTTACGTGCCGGCTTATCCGTCAATCTCATCAAACATCGGAATTTACGAAGAAAACTCGCAGCTAAAAAGTCCAAATTGAATCGAATGAAGCAACGCTTGGCTAATCTCAAGTATCAAATCGACACAGGACACTACAAGTTGTGCTTTGGTACAAAGAAACTTTTAAATTCAGACAAAGAGGCCTTTATTGCTCAACGCGATTCGCAAATGTCCTTTGTCGGCTCAAAAACAGAAGTCGCTTGTAATCAACAATTACAACTGACCTTTCTACCGAAAATCAATCAATTTGGAATCAAATTGCGTAAGGATATTGGAGGTTTCAAAACTGTTGAAGATAAATACCTTTACGGCGCGTTTTATTTCAACCATCATCAAGATAAAATCAAACAAATCCTTCGGTATCAAAACAGTCCCTTGAGTTTTAAGATTATCAAACGCAAGGGACGGTTCTATCTTTATTGCACCTTTGAAATTCAAGCTGAATTGAGCGAGTTTCAAACCCGTTCATCTCACGGCACCATTGGTTTAGACTTTAATAAGGGCTTTGTCACCGTATCCGAAACCAACCAATATGGTCACCTCGTCCAAACTCAGTTTTTACCTTACCGCTTTAAAGCGGGTAATAAAACGGATACCGACTTACAGCATATTGCCAAACGCGCCGTTGAACTTGCAAGTAGCACCGGCAAAGACGTGTGCGTTGAAAACTTAGACTTTAAAACCAAGAAATCCAAAACTCAAAAGAAAAAAGATAGGAAGTACAATGAAATGTTACATTCACTTGCCTATCGACAATTTATTAACAGCATTGAACAATGTGCCTATCGACATCTTGTTTATGTACGCCGTGTTAACCCCGCTTGGACATCGTGGTTGGCGAGACAACTGTACTGTCCGACTATGAAGCTCAATATCCACGTCGGTGCTTCATATGTCATTGCTAGACGCGGTCAAGGCTACAAAGACGCTGTTAAATAGCGCCTTTATCACCCAACCTTATACAGATGTAGTGACGCAAGACAGTGACGCATCTCCCTGTAAGGTGGTGTCTATGTAGAAGTATCAGTGACAAGTTCTATTGCGTGGCATTCCGTCGAAATAGAATGAGCTGATATGGAATAGGTTAACCGTAAGACCTTGAGTTGGAATACTCTAAAATTGACCTAGAAATGCATTCTCAAATTTCCTTATTTCTAGTTACGGTGCCGTTTAACTCCTATTATAGTGGACCTGGTCAATGGGGTTTGATGCCCGACCGTGGTGGCGTTACGGCCAATCACTACGACCACGTACATATCTCCTTTAACCCCTAAAAGAACCTGATGGTTCTTTTTTTGTTAAATCGCAAAAAAAAAGAAATCCCCGAAGGGATTTCGTTAGTTAACACCACTCACGTGGAAAATTGGGTTAGCATTGTCGATACGAACCGCAGCATAACCTTCTTCTCCGCGATATTGATGAAGTTCACCGTTTAGTCCAATGAGTCCACGATTGCTCGTTTCAACATATAGCGATTGTGGGAGTGCTCGCCCATCGATGAGGTGGACGGTTCCACGGACGCGGAGACCCTCAACAACCTTAAAGCTGACCATTTCAGAAGCGTCAAACATGACTGCGTTTTCGAGCTGTTCTTGTTCCTCATGGGTATACGTTTCAAGGCTCATACCTTGGTCTAGGTTGTTGCGCAAGACGTTCATAGCGGTGATGGCATTCAAGCTTTCAATGTCGGTGACCGAGATGCGTTGGCTGGTGCGAGAGGCATAGTCGATAGCGACGACAAGATATTTGACAGTGCGTTGATTAATAATCATAGGATTTTTCCTTTCGGTTTTCGTGCAACGGTTATTCGAAAATAACCAAGTAAGAGAGGCGAATTTGTTCGGTGTTCCAAACAATCATTTCATTGTTGATGACACCTTGTGTTCCACCAGTGATATAAATGGAGTCGTATCCGCCTTGTCGAGCGTTAGACGGGATCTGGTGACGGGCGATTGAGTTATTTGGTTTGTACTCATTACCCATAGCGGTGTCAGCGAGGAACATATAGGTCGCATTCCCTTTGGATGAATGCCCCCAGAATCCACAAGCATAGTTCAAGGCTTTGGTGCTCTGGTCGGACAGGTATACACCATCGCCGAACATACGTCCTGTAATACCATAGCGACTATCATTTGATTTTGGACAAAACAGACCTGTTCGCAAAATGTTGAGGACATTTTGTGCCGTTGTACCGTGCCATAATTGTTTGACGTTACCGACTTTGTTTTGAATAGCGGTATAGTGAGTCTCTTCCTCATCGTTATATTCGATGGCAAGGGCAGCCTTGACTTGTTTTTGCGATGCTTGATGATGTCGGTCTTGTTTCGTTTCTTCAAACATGCGTTTGATGCTATTTAACTCATCAATCGTCGCTGCTCGGAGTTTTAACTTAAAAAGCCCTTTTGAAAGCTTCGTCATCAATAGTGACGTCTTTTTCGTTTTCCAAGCTCTTTTCGTAATCCGCCACGTGTTGTTTCAGGACATCAAAAAGCTCTTTTTCATGTTCCCAATCAGTGACGACGGAAGCCAACGGTTGTCCGATGCGAACATAGTGAGGAATGTAGGTGAAATATTCCTTAATGAGTTTGTGCTCACCCTTCATAATGCGTTCAAGCAAGCTTTCAGCTTTTGTGATCGTGTTACTGGTCAATACACCAATATCTGTTTTGACAGCACCTGAAGCTGTCATTTCGAGCTTATATTTACCATCGAACAAGTCGTGGGTGTTTTGCTTCGACGAGCTTCTTGACAAAAGGCTTTACTTCTGGGTCTTGAGCGATAGCTTTAGCAACCCGCTCATCTTTATTAGCTGATTGACCCATGTCCTTACCCTCATGGGTATCGACTTCAATATATCCTTTTTTAATTTTGGAATTGATTAGCTTGTCATAAGATGCGCGTGTTCCCGCTTTTTGACCTTTGGTGCGGGTGGCGCCGATTCGTCCGTATTCGTAGTAAATGGTCGACCCGTCAAAACTAGCCTTGTAGTATTTGTTGTGGTCACTCCCACTTCCACCAGCTTTTCGGTCAGCACTATCTACACAAACTAAGGTTTTTGTGATTGTAGCCATAGGCTTGTTCCCTTCTATATGTTTTCACAAGGAATTCGGGGGTTGGGGCGTAGCCCCATTTTCTTCGGTTGCGTATGCAACCGAAGGCTTGTATTTTGTGGTTGACTGTGATATAATAGTGATATAAACTGAAAGCAGGAATAAAATGACATTAGATTTGCAAGAACTGTTGGCAAACGTCAAACCCAATATCGTGACGCCACGACTGAAGGATTTGACGGATGTCAAAAACGACAAAAAACCAAAAACACTGGCCCAGTTGTTGCTCAAGCATTACCACAACAGTTTGGAAAACCCTGTAGCCAAGCAAATTTATCATAAAGGCGAAGTCCATACCATTCGATACTTTGACATCGAACCACTCATGACAGGTGTCTGGGCCGAGATGAGCCTCATTTTGCTCAATTTATCGTTTGCTGAGCAGTGCGATGTGATTGATGCGCTTTATCCTGAAAATGCGAAACTAGCCGCTAAGGCCTTTGCCATCAACTTCACTAAAGATGCTGGGTCAGAAACCGTCGTCCCTGTGCAGGACGAGGACGTGTCTGACCAACTCCGTTCGGTAAACGTTGGAATCGCTATGATCCTTGCGACACTCACAACCATCGGTGGACATTTGAACGCCCATCCAGATTTGATTGCACGCTTTTACGAAATGATGGAAACAGTAGCCAAGGAAGCTAAGGAACGCGACCAATACCAAGCTAATCTGAAACGCAGTGAGGATGCGGCCCATTTCAGGGATAGGTAATGTCACGCAATTGTAATATAGCCTTTCTTGAACATTTCGCCATGTTGTGATATACTAGAGATATCACTTAGAAAGGCGACTCTCTAGTAACCAACGTTTCTGGAATGACCTAGTCAGGACATCGTTGCTCGGCTTTTGAGTTCGAATAGGATATATGTTTAAACCAACTTTGCTCGCCCTCATTTCACTCCCGTTTCTAACTGGGGCTCAAGCAAACAAACCGGTGAAGGCACATTCACCAAAAACCAACTTCAACATATACAGTAAAAGAAGGGGATACATTGAGTAGTATCTCAGAAAAACGATTCGGAACACCCGCTTATGCGGATGAAATTGCGTATCAAAACCGTCTAGGCGTTGGAAATAGCGTAACCCCTGGTCAAGTTCTTGATTTGACCAATACGCCTGAAGTTAAGGTGTCGGCGGATTTTCATGATGCCTGGAGCGAGGCTCGGATGGTAGAATTCGCATCACGACCGCTGAATATTGATCGCAATGAAGTAGAACGAACCATTCAGCACCTTGAAGCGGAAGAAGCTAAGAAAGCTGAAGAAGCTCGGCAAGCGGAAGAAGCTAGAAAGCTGAAGAAGCTAAGAAAGCTGAAGAAACTAAGAAAGCTGAAGAAGCTAAGAAAACCAAAAATACACCAGCTAGTGTTGCGAAACAACCAGGAGGCTCTGTTGTCCTATCAAACGGAAACACGGCGGGAAGTGCTGGGGTTGCGGCAGCAGCCGAGATGGAACGTCGTACGGGCGTACCCGCATCAACATGGGAAACCATCATTGCTCGTGAAAGTAATGGACAACCAAATGCTTATAACCCATCGGGCGCATCAGGTTTGTTCCAAACCATGCCGGGTTGGGGTTCAACTGCTACGGTTGAAGACCAGATTAACGCGGCAGAACGTGCCTACAACGCGCAAGGGCTCAGCGCTTGGGGGTTCTAGAACCAAAGACCGAAAGGTCTTTTTCCTTTTTTCCCACGGAACCTTCGAAATTTGGTATAATGAAGAAAAGTGAAATGTATGGGGGTTTGAAATGGATAAGAAAGCACCTCTGGTTTCGGTGAAGGACCTCAAACAGGGTGACATTATTTTGGCTAAACTTGTTTTTGAGGAAAATACATCAGATTATTACCATGGTCATCGTGTCTATGACGTTATCAGTCATTCGGTCACAGATGCTAATGGGAATACATCCAAACTGAGACCTGTTATTTATATGGGTAGTGATGGGAATGACATGTTTGTAGCGCCGATGACGTCCAAGCACGGTGCTAAAGCTGACGCAGCCCATCAATTACAATTAGAAGATACTAAGAGCGCCCAACGAACAAAAGATGGCTCTTACGTTGAAATGACCAATATGCGTAAACTCTACATGGGAGACGATTGGTCGGTACCACTATTGGATCACATTGGCCCAAATGATTTCAAGCGGCTGAACGAGCGGTACCAAAAAGATGCTGAGCGATTTGCGCACCACTTAGACTGGAAGAACGCCTATATTTATCTCCCTGATAAAGAGGCTTATCATCAACGCCTTGAAAAAGCCGGTTATGAACAAACGGATTTCGGTTGGCAGAAAGACAAACATCACATTATCGAGAAGGGTGATTTTATTATGAGTCACCAAGGGGTGTCGCTTGAAGATACCCTCAAAGCTCATCACCCACGAAGTCATTTGACCATGCGTTCATCGGCCGAACGGGCACCGTTGTCCCCACAAGTTGATTTACTACTGGATGATGTGCGGGCATTGCTACAACCTATCCCATTAGACCTAACAGCCACTACACATATTCCAGGCGGACTCGACGCCATGACGACGCCTGGTCGTACGCGTATTCAAACCTTGGCTGCGACAGACCATGGAGCGGTTTCGGAGCTCGGGTTTATGGTGTTGAAGTTGAACAAGTTAGATACTGACCTACTCCCTGAGTTTGTGACCTGGTATGAAGAGACACATGGTCTCGAAGTTGTTGACCCTGTCGAGGTGAAAACTGATTTCAGTGAGTTAGGTCTGTCGAGTCTGCTACAGGTTCAAGATTTACCGGAGAATGACGAAACATTATCACAGTGACCAAAGCGTAGCTTTGGTTTTTTTTTTTTGGTTTTTACAGAATTGATTTGACTTTTTAAACAAAATGTGATATACTAGCGATACTACATAAAGGTTCGAAGAACCGGAAAGGACTTACATGTTTCATAATAAACGTGAAATTTTTTCATTTCGAAAATACAAAGCTTATGGCCTCGCAAGCGCGGTTATAGCTGCGTTTTTCCTAGCTGGCGGAGCTGCCCATGCTGATGAGGTGACCCCAACAACAGCTGCCGAGGTGGTTCAAGTTGCATCGACTTCGGATACACAACCAGCACCCTCTGAGGGTTTTACAGCCAATGGTTCTGTAGTTGCAACCTATAAGGATCGTGAAGGGAATGATTTGGCACCGAACTTCACGGACTTCACCAACGTTCCAGATGGCACAGCTTACCGCACACCTGAAAAGGTTATCCCTGCTAAAGTTGAAACCGTCAAAACCCCAGAAGGTTTGACGAAAACGGTAACAACCACGTATACATTAGCGTCTCAACCTACGAACAATATGGGTAATGTCGAGGGTGGCAAGACAATTGTGGTACCATATGTCTACGATAATACCGTGACAACGCAAACGAATGGCTCTGTATTTGCTACCTATAAAGACGAAGACGGGGTTGAAGTTGGAAGTCCCGAAACGGTTATCACGAATCAACCAGGCGGTACTTACTATGCTGCTGCAGCGAGAGATGTTCAAGGGTCTGCGCAAGCCTTTAGGACACCCGAAGGTCGAACAGTAACCCTCACAACCTACAGTCTTATTTCTACACCGAGCAACGAGACTGGTGAGGTGAGAGATGGTGAAATCATTGAAGTTCCTTACGTTTATCGGAAGAACGTGGTGACTCGATTTGTTCCTGGGAATACACCAACCCATGAACTACCTGCCACGTCTGTGACACGATTTGTTGATGAAGATAGAGAAGAAATCAAATCAGACGAATTCGGCTCAGTATCCGCACCACCGATGATTGGCGATACCTATGAATTCACTGGCCGTACGGAAACGACAGACGACGGGTATATTCAAACCCATATCTATAAACAAGTCGAGTCTGAAACACCGGGTGACGCTCCACAAGTTGATGTTCCCACTCTCGATGTAACTCGATATGTCAATGAATCTGGAGACATCATCAAAGGCGAGGAGACTGGTCTTGTCCCTGCGACACCAATGATTGGTGATACCTATGTGTTTACGGGCCGAACTGAAACGACTGAGGACGGTCATATTCAAACGCATATCTATAAAGAGGTTGTGTCTGAAATTCCTAGTGATGCGCCAATTCGTTATCCAGCCGAATTGCAAATCACTCGCTTTGTAACTGAGGACGGAACGAAAGAAGTGGCTCCAAGGGGAAACGGTATCGTTGGTTCTCGTTCTGTTATTGGTGGATACCAATACACCGGACGTAGCACACATGAAGAGGGCATCCACACCCACTACTACAAACTCATTGAGAGTTCTGTACCGGGTGATGCGCCGCAAGTTGATGTGCCTGTGCGAGATGTGACGCGATATGTGAACGAAACGGATGAAGAAATCAAGGACATGGTTCCTGAATTGCTCCCAGCTCCAAATACGATCGGTGATAGGTATGAATTTGCAGGTCGAACTATCACTACAGAAGATGGACACATCCAAACGCACGTCTATAAAGAAGTGGAGCATGTAGTGCCAAATGATTCACCACAGGTGGATAAACCAACTCTCTTAGTGACACGATACATCGATGAAGATGGATTTGATATCCACCCATCCACAGATGGGTTCGTATCGGCACGTAAGTATATCGGTGAGTATGAGTTTACTCAAATGACCAAGATGAACGATGGCCATAACGTGCAGTCACATATCTATCGTAAATCAACGCATGCGGTTCCACATGACGTGCCTCAGCTTGATAAGCCCGAGCTTGTCATCACTCGACACATTGACGAGTACGGTCATGATTTGACCTCAGTTGAAAAAGGTCGCCAAAAACCCCGTACAACCATTGGTACATATGAGTACACCCATCGTACAAGGGAAAAGGGTGGTATCACAACTCACCACTATGCGCCAATTCGTCATGAGGTTCCCGGGGATGCGCCACAAGTGGATAAATCAGCCTTGTTGGTGACACGATTCGTAAACGAATCACACGAAATCATTAAAGGGGAAGTTACAGGTCTGGTACCCGCACCTGGTATGGTTGGGAAAACCTATCAATTTACAGGTCGCACAGAAACGACTGAGGATGGAACTGTTCAAACGCATATCTATCGAGAAGTTCGTTCAGAAGTTCCGGGTGATGTGCCTGTTGTCGACAAACCAGAAGTCAAGGTTACGCGATATGTGGATGAAGAGGATGTCGACTTTAAAGCTCCTGAAAACGGTCGACATAATCCACCCTAGCTCTATCGGTGACTACGAATTTAGTGGTAAGACGACCGAAAAAGACGGAATCACAACTCACTTCTACAAACGGACTCCAAAACGTGAATTCCTCAAGTGGAAACGTCCAAAGATGAACAAAAACGCGAAGTTCAAAAGGTTGATGAATTACCTAACACAGGTGATTCAGACATTGCTCTCGGAGCTTTGGTACTAGGTCACTCGGACTTGCTCGACGCAAGCGCGAAGGATAACCAAAAAAAAACAACCATTCGTGGTTGTTTTTTTTTGGAGCTTTACAACTTCTTTCGAAAGTGATATAATAGTGATATCGAATAGAAAGGAACTTATTTGCATGCAAATTAGTAAACGGAAACAAATTGTTGCGGGTGTGGCCACACTTGGAGCATTTAGTGCGTCGGTTATCTCGGCCCAGGCCGAAGAGGTCAACCGTCGCGTTGAGAAAATTCCATTCCAAACGAAGACCCAGGAGGACCCAACGCTACCAAAAGGTGAGCGTAAGGTCATTCAAAAAGGTGTCGAGGGAGAAAAGGAAATTGTTACAACGCAAAGCAGTACCAATAGTTCTACTCGCAAACCAGTAGACGTCATTGTGCCATATGATGTGTCCGGTTCGACATCGGGTGGTGAGGCCGAGTTAGACCACTTGGAAGCTGTAGCTAAACAGGGAGCGGATGATACTCGCTATCTCATCATTGGTTACGATGAAGGTAATTCGGCAGAAGGTTTCATGACAGCAACTAACGGAACCACTCAGGGTGGCGGAACTTACCGCAAGGGTGCCAAGCTATCAAAAATTACCAAAATGCTCTCTAAACAAGAGGTGTTGAATTTTGTGGCTAAGGTTCGTGAGCTCAAACCGCAATCCCAACAGGATGGTTCTTGGCCATGGGACAAAGCTATGAAGGCATTAAATCTATATAATCCTACTTATATGGATGCGTCAGGGGAGCCAAAACAAGCAGGACTCACTTATGAATCACTGTTCGATAGCGTTCGCGACCAGAACAAAGCTGTTGGTATCTTGTGGTTTACGGATGAGTGGGAACCAACTGAGAATCTAGATACGTCCTTCTTTGAATGGGCCCAAAAGAATCATAAAGACCACTTCCTTACTGTGGTTTACGGCGGACCTAACGCCAAATCATATAAGACCTTAACAGCCGCGGGTCAAAAAGAAGTATTGACGACCGCAGGTAAAGATTCGACAGCTTTGGCTAAGGAAATTGCTGATAAATTTACTAACTTGGTTACCATTACCACACCAGGTAAAGCTACGACGACTGAAAAAGTTATCAAAGAACCTGTTGATGAAATCATCGCCATCGGAACCCAAGAAGCGGCTCAAACAGACCGCAAAGTCATTAAAATTCCATTCAAAACTGTTGAAGAAGAAGATGAAAACTTGAACGAAGGCGTACGTAAAGTGGTTCGTCCGGGTGTTGAGGGTGAAAAAGAAATTATCACTACAACAATCCCAGCCGTAACACCTACTGTTACCAAAACAGCATCAGGAACGGTTGATTTTGATATTAAAGCGGGTACGTCTACTTCTAAAGAAACAACCCGTAAACCTGTCGATTTGCTCGCTATCATCGATACATCAAGTTCCATGGTTGAAAATTATGGTCGAGCCCTAACATCCGCTGAAGATTTAGTTAAATCTATGAATGATACGGATCAAATTACATTTGCTCATTATCAAACAAATGGTTTGAATTCATATAATACGGGTAACGGTAAAGCTGATGGTGGTAAATCTAATTCTCAGCCTATGCTTCTTGGTGCGATGACTGGACCTATGACTAAACAACAAGCCCTCAAATATCTGAATGATGCTAAAGCATTCAAGGTTGGTGCTAATGGTGTTTCTTTCCCACGTTTTATTGATGCTCAAGAAAAACTAGGGTATAAATTCAACAAAGCAGATGGAAAAGGTTTCCAAGATGTTTATATGGAGCATCATAAAGCCGACAGCACCATTTCAGTGATTCAGTTCACGGATGGTTGGATGAACGCAGAAAATATTGATACTGATTTTGCGACTTGGGCTTCTAAAAATGCGAAAACCTTTATGACCGTTACGTTCAAGAATAATTCTGGTGCAAATGGTGGACCAACAGATTATTCTGTTTCAAAAATGACAGCGGCAGGTCATACGAACATTTATGACGAACGTAAAGAAGCTATCGATGATGCTAAAATTGTAAAACAGTTTGAATCAACAGCGACTGAAAAAGTGACGGTTACGAAGCAAGATGTCAACATTGACGTGGCGCTTACCATCCCTGCTGGAGCAAAACTTGAATCAGCTAAATTGACTACACCAAACGGTCCGGTTCAATTAACCGTCAACGGGAATGTGGCTAGCTACTCAGGTAAGAAAGTTCCTGACGGCCATTATACATTGACTTATAAAGTTTCTGGCAATGATGGGGATGTGAAAGTTTTGGTCACTCAAGACGGAAAAGAATTGCTTTCTAAAACCAATACCTTAACGGGTGGTACTGCTAATGCTTTACGACTCACTAAGGATTCAACCGCTAAAGACAATGGCGATGGGACCTATACTCAAACTATTACTCTCGACTATGATCCGGCTCGTGATGGAACAGTTGTGCCTTCTGATGTTGGTACAGAAAGGCCAGACAAGCGCCATGTGATTGCCAACGTCAATTATCAAGGTGACAAGACCACGCTACCCGGTACATTTAGTTTAAAAGATCCAACCGGTGCTGAACATATTGACCCAAAGACTCGAACATTCATCGAAGATATTCCCTATCCAAAAGGTACATACACCCTTACATATACCTTTAGACTTCAGGATCATCCAGTAGCGGGTAATATGAAAGTTAGTTTAGAGATAGGAAAAGCCAAAGCTGAAAAAGTGGATACCTTTGAAGCGGTACCACAACAACCTGCAACACCTGCCAAAACAACTACCACTGAAAACATCATTAAGCAACCAGTTGATGAAATCGTGCATATTGGTATCGGTGGCCGAGTCACTGAATCCAAGAAAGAACCAATTCCATTTGCTACGGAAATCATCGAAGATGAAGCTATGATGGAAGGTGAAGAAAAAGTCACCGTTGAAGGAATGATAGGTGAGAAAGAAATTCTCACGACCTACAAGACCAAAAAAGGTCAAAAGGTAGGAAATCCGATTTCTACATCTGAGCATGTTACCAAACACATGCGTACCAAGATTATTCACCGTGGTGTTAAAGGTTCTGTAACCGAAAAGGAAAACCTTGAAATTCCATACACGACTAAAATCGTTGAAGATGACTCCTTACCACTCGGTGAACAAAAAGTTGTTCAAGCGGGTAGCAACGGAAATAAAGAAATCACACGTACTTGGACGACTCAACGTAAATTGAAAGTTGGTGACCCGACGTCAACTGAAAAGGTGACCAAAGAACCTGTTGAAGAAATCATCCATGTGGGAACACGTGAAGGAGTTATGGATACTGAGTATGAAGTGATTCCTTATGAAACACGCTATGTTGATGACCCGACGCTTGAAGCTGGTAAAGAAGTGGTTGTAGTCGAAGGGGTTAACGGTCAAAAAGCCATTAACAAATTCTACTCGGTTTCAAAAGGCAAGGTAGTATCTGAGATTGACGCTCAGGCTCATGTCCTTCGTCATCCTACCGACAAGGTTATTCATCGTGGAACAGGTGTCAAACCTGAAGCACCTAAGGTTGAAGAACCTAAAGTGGAAACACCTAAGGTTGAAACTCCTAAGGTTGAACCTAAGGTTGAACCTAAGGTTGAAGAACCTAAAGTGGAAACACCTAAGGTTGAAACCCCTAAGGTCGAACCGAAAGTGGAAACACCTAAAGTAGAACCTAAGGTAGAAACACCTAAAGTAGAACCTAAAGTGGAACCTAAGGTTGAGCCTAAGGTTGAAACACCTAAAGTGGAACCTAAGGTAGAAACACCTAAGGTAGAACCCTAAGGTCGAGCCTAAGGTAGAGCCTAAGGTAGAGCCTAAGGTAGAACCTAAAGTGGAACCTAAAGTGGAACCTAAAGTGGAAACACCTAAGGTTGAAGCCAAACAACCACAAACAGCTAAAGAACTACCTAAGACAGGGTGACACTAGTATGTTGACCAATGTCCCTCGGTATGGGTGCGATGGCTATTGGTGGATTATCTATCCGTCGTAAACGTCGCAAATAGTTTGAAACCAAGTCATTCGACTTGGTTTTTTTTTTCAGAATGTGTGCATTTTCTCTGACTATGTGATATAATAGAGATATAATATAGAAAGGACTCATTTTTTCATGAAACAAATGACTAAACAATCAGCCATTGTCGGTATGACAACTCTGTCAAGCCTTATGGCTGTGGGTACTGCGGCCGCGGATACCCAAGACTTTGCACTTCACCAAAAGGGCGATGATGTCAAAATGGAGGAGTGGAGAACCGAAGTTGCTCGCATCGAAGCAGAAAATGCCCAGGCGGAAGCTGACGCCAAAGCTTCGTTGGTTACGCCTACAAAGAGCACTTCTACGGGAACAACTACGGACACTTCTGAAAAACGACTAGCCATGGAGGAACGAAATCGCAAACTTCGACATGAATATCACGAGAAATACCGTGATTATTTGGATGCTGTAAATGAAGGTCGTAAGGACGTTGCAGAACCAGATAAACCAGTATATGAAACAATGTTGCCTGATGTGGCAGTAGAAAGTACTACTAGTGAATCGTTTACGATTGTACGATGGGATGAAAAACCACTCCCAAATGTGCCTCAGTTAGAATTCTACCGTGAAGTCACAGACAACCCAGAGGCCCCTACCCGCACCGGGTCATCCAAAACGCCAAAAGCTACAGAAGGTTTGGCACCAGCACCTACACCTGAGGCAGCACTGACCTTGTCCGATTCCAAAGAAGCTCGTTCAGAAGAGACCTTGGAAACTGCAGAGGAACAGACATCCAAAGAGACTGTCGGCGAAGCGCCAACACCTGAAAAAAAGCTGAGGGTGCGGACAAAAACTTGGCTGATACTAAGGAACAAAAGTCCAAAGAGACCGTCGGTGAAGCTCCAACACCTGAAAAAGCTGAGGGTGCGGATAAACATTTAACTGACGCCAAAGAACAACAATCCAAAGAGACTAACGCACCAACTAAAACATCGTCAGGTGACTCGGTCGACACGTCTAAGATGAATAAGGATAAAATGGTCACCGTTAAATGGATTGATGGCTCTGGTAAAGAACTTCGCAAAAGCCCAATCAGTATCGCCGTCTAATGTACCGTCTCATGGGGACATTGAAGGATATACCTATGTGACAGCACGTCAAGATGACAAGGCTGGTGAGGTAACCTACATCTATGCTAAGAAGTCAGGTGATGAGGTGAAAGCGTCAGCATCGGAAACTAAGGGTGAAACCCAAAAGCCGGATGAAAAGAAAAGTGCTCAACAAGCACCTGCCCAACAAGCACCTGCTCAACAAGCACCTGCTCAACAAGCACCTGCTCAACAAGCGCCTGCTCAACAAGCGCCTGCTCAACAAGCGCCTGCTCAACAAGCGCCTGCTCAACAGGTGTCTAAATCTACGAGTTCGGAATTACCGACTACGGGTGACGCCGGAAGCGTGTTGACAGCTCTTAGCGTCTTTCCTATGGCTCTTGCGGGATTATCCCTTCGCAAGAAACGGAATGATGATTAACGGTATCCCATACATTACTAATAGAAAGGTACAAATATGCCAACAATTACAACTCGAAAGATTGCGACAGTTGCCGGACTAGGTTTGTCCAGTGTGTTGCTCGCATCCAATGCTAGCGCTGATGTTGATACGTCGACATATCCCAAGGATATTCAGGGTTACTAACCGAGGCCAAACAACTGGGTCTTGAAATTGTTCAAGAGCCTCAGGAAACTATTACCACTTCGGGGGGGGGGGCTCGTACGTATTACGAAAAGCTCCGTTCAGAGCTATCAACCCTTGTTGAAAACGCTCGGGCGGTCAAGTCTCAGAACGATGAAGCGGTGAAGACCTATCAATTAGCCACCAAACAATACGAAGATGCGTTGACTCAATACGAAGCGTCTAAAAAAGAATATGACGCTAAAGTTCAGGAATATAACCGCTCGAGTGAACAATATCGCAAGGAATCAACCGCTTTTGAGGCTGCGCAAAAAGAATACCAAAAAGCTCTTGCAGAATGGTCATCGCTCAAACAAGCTGATGAAGCCGCTCAAAAACAATATGAGGTTGCACTTGCAGAATACGAAAAAGCTGAAAAACAATACCAGACGTCTGTAAAAGAATATGAGGCTAAAAAAGCTGAATACGATAAAGCGGTACTTGAACAGTCCCAAAGCTCGTCAACATATGAGTCACAAAAACGAGCGTATCAAGAGGCTATGCGCCAATATGCGGATAAGAAATCTCAATACGACGAAGCTCTGAAAGCATATACGTCTGCGAAGTCAAAATATGATGCCGACTTGGCAACCTATAACAAAATTCTCGCAGATAATGCAGAAATCACCAAAGGTAATCAATCTAAGCAGGCTAGTTATGATGCTGCGTATAAAGCCTATCAAACGGCCAAATCTGAGTATGATGCTAAATTGACAGCTTACAATCAACAGGTGGCGCAAAATGAAAAGGCTAAAGCTTCCTATCAAACTGCTGTAAGTGATTATCAAGCAGCGAAAAAGAAATATGACCAAGATGTCGTCACCTATCAATCAGCGCTATCCAAATATACGATTGATAAAAAGAGCTATGATGCCAAAATGGCGGAGATGGAACGAAATAAGAATATTCCAGGGCACTTGAGCCAAGCTATGTCACAATCATTGATTTTTAGTAATGAGCCAAATGCGACTGTGACTATCACCGGACAAGCCCACAACATTAAAAGCAGCTCATGGGAGGGTGCTGATGGGGTGTTGCAAAAATTTGCCTCTGACCACTATCGTTCGACAGATTATGGTTCACAACCCGAAGCGGTCAAAAACGCCTTGGAAGGGAGTCCAGACAACTTATCTTACCCTGTTATTATGAATAATAATAGCACAACTACCGTAGAATATAACAACCTACAAAACACATCCTACAAAGGTCGGAAGATTAGTAAAGTGGTGTACAACTATACACCACACACCAAACTCGGTGGTCCGGTTGTTGCGGCAATCTTCAAAGACCCTGCGTTGACTATCCGTACAGGTTCATCTGTCTATAAGGATACGATTGACGTAGATATGGAAGTATCCTTCTTCTATGCGGATGGTAGTAAAGTTACGTTCGACAACTCGGATCCAGCGTTAGTCTCATTTGCTTCCATGAACGCCCATGACAATTTGGCAGGTAAGTACGGCGAATATAAAGAATACGTTAAAAACTTACGCGGTTTCCAATTCATTCCTATATCAGGCAGTACGGTCGGCTATGTAAATGGAGTCGTCCAAGCTACTCGCGAAAATGCGAGTGCCCAAGCGACACCTGATAGCCCTTATTACTTGTGGGATACTCCAAATAAACCAACAGCTTACTATGGCGCTGGTGTAGGTCTCATTTCGGGTAATGATTTGAAATTTACTTTTGGTGCGACACGTGACGCCTTACAATGGTTCCAATTCAATTCAAAAATTTTGAACACGGATGCGATTGTGAAGCCAGCGGAGCCACAGAAACCGAAAGAACCGGTCAAACCGACGGAACCTAAACTTGTTGAACCTACCAAGCCAACAGGACCAAAAGCTCCGGAAAAACCTGCTGTCACACCGTTGAAGCCGGTTCCGACGAAACCTAGTGAACCAACTAAACCTAATGAACCTGAAAAACCTAAAGTTGTGGAGCCTCAAGCACCGACGAGTTTGACACCAACGCCTCCAACACCTCCGACACCGTTAGGTGAACGACCCAAAGCTCCAACCCCTAAAGCGGGTGAAAAACCTAAAGAACCAGGTCGCCCAAAGACGCCACAGCCGAAAGAACCAACGGACGCGGCGGTACAACCCCCAACAAAACCACAACCACCAACACTCAAAACTGTTACTGGTAAAATTCACATTCAACCCGTGACGATTGTCGTGAAAACCACTCATTGGGTGACAACTTCGGGTGTGAATCTTAAACCATCGGTTACCGGTGAGCAGTTCTTGCCGAAAGATTCATTCGAGGGTTACGAGTTTGTGGAAACCAAGGTTGACGGCAATTCTACAACCCACATCTATAAACCTGTTGAAAAACCTAAGAAAACCACTTGGGTAGACGAACAAGGTAACAAACTCAAAGACCCTAAAGATGGAGAACATCCAGATAATGAGGGTGATGACGTACCAGGTTATACCCTAGTTCGTATTGAGAAGGATAAAGACGGAAATGTCATCAACGTTTACCGTAAGACGCCTGAAAAACCTGTTGAAAAACCTATCGAAAAACCTAAGAAAACAACTTGGGTAGACGAACAAGGTAACAAGCTCAAAGACCCTAAGGATGGAGAACATCCAGATAATGAAGGTGATGACGTACCGGGTTACACACTAGTTCGTATCGACAAGGACAAAGACGGAAATGTCATTAACGTTTATCGTAAGACACCTGAAAAACCTGTTGAAAAACCTAAGAAAACCACTTGGGTAGACGAACAAGGTAACAAACTCAAAGACCCTAAAGATGGAGAACATCCAGATAATGAGGGTGACGATGTGCCGGGTTACACCTTGATTCACATCAAGAAAGATGCTGACGGTAATATCGTAAACGTGTATCGTAAGACGCCTGAAAAACCTGTTGAAAAACCTAAGAAAACAACTTGGGTAGACGAAAAGGGCAATAAGCTCAAAGACCCTAAAGACGGAGAACATCCAGATAACGAGGGTGACGATGTGCCGGGTTACAAACTGGTTCGCATCGATAAGGATAAAGACGGAAATATTGTCAACGTCTATGAGAAAATCAAACAAACAACTTGGGTAGATGAAAAGGGTAACAAACTCAAAGACCCTAAAGATGGAGAACATCCAGATAATGAGGGTGATGATGTGCCAGGTTATAAACTTGTCCGTATCGACAAGGACAAAGATGGTAACATTGTCAACGTTTACCAAAAAGTTGAAACACCAAAAACTCCAGAGCCTCAAGCGAAGGAATTACCTAAGACTGGTGATGCTGCAGCATTAACAGCCCTCTTAGGTCTCGCTTCATTGATTGGAGGGTTCGGAACTTTGCCTCGTAAGAAACGTGACTAAGGTTTCTGACAAAAGCACCATATGGTGCTTTTTTTTTTGTTGCGGTTTGGGATAATGTGTGATATAATAGTGATATCAAACGAAAGGACCGATAAATGGAAAAATTACTCATTATCTGTGAAAAACCATCAGCAGCGCGAGCGTTTGCCGCAGCTCTTGGTGGTCGTACTGGACAATTTGAAGGTGATGAATACGCTATTACCAATCTCTATGGGCACATCATGGAGTTGGGTAAACCCGAAGAAGTGGCTGTCCCGACCCATAAAGAAACGGTTGGCGGATTCAGCAATCTCAATGGAATTCCGTGGTCACCCGACTATTTCAACTTTTATGATAAGAAGCTCAAACCCGATACGGACAAATTTAAAGGATATTCGGAGGCCTATAAAGCTGTTCAACAATATTTGAAAGCGGGCTATATACCTGTTGTCGCGAGCGACATCGACACGTACGGGGAAGGTGATTTGTTGGTTCACGAGGTCCTAGACTCTTTAGGCTATAAGGGTAAACGCTATCGAGAATACCATGTGTCAGAAACACCAAATGACGTACAGAAAGCCATGAGAGGGAAGAAAGAGGTGACTGCGCAGGATCCTGCCTACATGACCGGGTTCACGCGCTCTGCCTGCGATTTCTTAACCCAGCAATACACACGTGTGGCGACCATTATGATTCAGCAAGCTGGTTATCAACTACCACACGTTGTTCCTTTCGGGCGGTTACAATCAGCGATTGTTACCATTGTTGGCGAACAATTGGACGCTATTAAGGCATATAAACCTAGCTCAGTTTGGGAAAGTCGTTACAAATTGGACAATTTGATGTTGACAGCTCCCGATTTGCCTCAGTTTGCCACCAAAGAAGAGTGGGAGGCCGGTGGCCTACCACTCCAAGCAAAAGTGAAAAAGGTTAAGGAAGTTCCTGGCTCGACTAAGCCGCCAAAACCGCTCAATTTGACGAAACTATCTGCTATTATGAGTGGTCACGGGATGTCGGTCAAACGCACTCTCGAATTGGCACAGAAATTGTATGAGAACGGTGACGGCTCTGGTCGAAACTATTTATCATATCCACGTGCGGAAGAGGATTATGTGACGACTGAGCAGTTCAATGCCTTCTTGCCACATGTCGACGAGTACATCCAACTGTTAGGATTGCCGAGCGCAGCATTCACACACCGTACACCACGGCCAACGCACGTAAAAGATTCGGGTGCCCACGGGGCGTTGCGTCCAGATGCGGTACCAAAGAGCCTAGACGACCTAGATGCTCAATTCGGCAAGGGTGCCGGTCTATTGTATAAAACCGTCACGGAACGATTTCTCCTTATGTTTCTTGAGGACACTGAATGGATCCGTCATGAATATGAAACTGTCGAAACGACACCAGTCTTCAAAGGAAATGTTAAAGTCATTACCAAACAGGGTGTTGTGGATCCCGATGCCGAACCTGAAGATACGGTAACAACCCTTCCTGATTTGAGTAAAATGGCGGAACTTTACCCTCACGAAGTCAAATCTGTAAAACCAGCCAATCCGACAACGGCATGGTTATTGAAACAACTGGTTAAACATGATGTCGGTACCGCGGCGACTCAAGCCAAAACAGTTTCTGATATGACGGGTGCAACGGAAAAGCATCCACTCAAAGATGGGAAAGTACTCAGCTTATCCATTCTGGTCAAATTGGTTATGAGGCTGCTAAAGGTACCCTCATCGGCTCTATCCAAGGTACGCGATTCATGCAGGAATGCATCACAGCGGTACGAAAAGGAACCTTGACGCCTGAACAAGCTATGCGGAAATTCTCTGAGGCCATTGTTCGGGATATGGAAATCCTTCGCTCCAAATCCTATCATTTGGATGATTTGAATTTACCGAAACGAACGCCTAAGGAGATTGCACAGGGTGTGTGGAATGGTCAAACCATTCAATTCAATCGTCAATACTCAAGTCATCGATTTACTGACCAGGAAGTCGAACAGTTGTTGGCTGGTCAAACACTAACTATCGAAATCACAACCGACAAAGGTACCTTTAAGGTGCGTGGTGCCCTCGCACCACAAGAATATGAGGGTCGTCGGTATATCGGGTTCAAGGGTGAGTTCGTGCGGGATGATTTGGTTGAGGGTGTCTGGCAGGGTAAACCGGTTCGATTTAAGAATCAGTTCGCGGGTCATTTGTTCACACCTAGTGAAATCCAAAAATTGTTGAATGATGAGCCCATCACCTTTACGACAGAGAAAGGTAGCTATACTGGTAAATTGGCTGTGCAATCCTACCAAGGTCATCAATATGTCGGATTCAAAGCCGAGTTCCCTAAACGTGAAGGTTATGTCTATGGTATGTTCAAAGGACAAGAAATTTCCTTCAAAGGGGAATTCATGGGTTATAAATTCACCGACGACGATATTGAAAAACTACTCGCCGGCACCAAAATCACATTCAAGGGCAAATCCAAGGGTGGTAAGGAGATGATGGTCGCGGGTGGTCTAGAACAACAAACCTATCAGGGTCGCAAATTCTGGGGTAAACTAACCGTTTGCGCAAATGTAGAAACGCATCCAATATACTCGATGTTCTACATTTAGTAACAATGACAATTAGAAAGCCCTGCATATCTCGCGAGGGATGTGTATCATTACAAAAGTTAAACCGAGGAAATACCTTAAAGCCTGTTTGCCACAACGTAGAATGAAAATTCAAGCGTGACGGTAGCGAAAGCAGAAAGAAGAAACAGGATATTGATACAACCTAGTAACTGACACAAGAGCGAACGGTTGTAAAGCTGAAAGAAAACCTAATGAGTAGCTAGTAAATAAAATAGTGACTGCTAGAAAACGTTAGTGCTAAGTCGATGTTAAAAAGGGTAAGTTTCGGTAGGAATGTCCTAAGTCCCTAATAAAGATAGGGATATGGATAACCTCTAACGACTATCTCCTGATGGGAGAGTAAAGCCGGAAGTCAATGCCGGAAGAAAAATATTTGGTCTGGACCCTCATTCAAGTTGTGTTAGAGTGGCTCAGATTGACATATAGTCTGCGCACGTCTCGTACTGGGAGTGGCTAGGGAAAAGACCTAGCTGTTAGGGGTTGCGCCTTAGCAGAAACATGTCAAAAATGCGAATGAACTTTGAAAATTGAATAACACGATAATGTGCATCTTATTGCCCGATATGATATAATAGTTTTATCAAATGAAAGGATAAACTATTATGACAGGAAGACCAAAAATCTAAAAAGGTGTGAAAGTGCACACGGCTTTCAAAAATTTATCCAGCCGACAAAAGCTAGAGCACAAGCAATGGCAGATAAACTGGATTTGACCTTATCGGCCTACGTGAACAAAGCCGTTTTAGAAAAGGTGGCAAGAGATGAGAAGTCAGAAGGTTAGACTAAAGCTCACCAAAGAGCAAGAACGACTTGCCTGGTGGTATAGCAAGGTTTCTCGCAATTTCTGGAACCTCTTGGTGGATATCGACAAGCGCAACAACAACGGTGACTTTGATGAAATTTTGAGCAAATATGGGAATAAGACCTACCACTCAAACTTTCACAATCGAGAGGTTTATAGCCTCAATCAATCTGATTATCTCAACCTTGCTAAAATCGTGGTCTCTGAGAACTACGAGAAAGACGCCGACAACTGGTCGTGGTATTATCAACCCAATCAAGTCTTCATCTATCAATTTCTTTCGAGGGAACTGGTGAAAATCAAGATACGGAATAAAGGTCGATTGAACTTCAGGAGTGTCGATACAACTCAACCTATTTTTGATGTCCGCTGTGATGTATCTTCTGACAGGAAACGACCCAGTCGTATCTATCTGAAAGACAATGGCAAACTCCAAATTCCAACTCTTGGAGAAGTGCGTTTTGGCGCTGTTCGAGCTGACTTCGATCTATCCGGCAAGAAACAGGTTGCCAGAATCTCTTTTGATGGGAAATACTGGTACTTGTCCTATGTTGAAGATGTTGATACCCATGTGGTAGATTTACCCGCGTATGCAGACGGAGTGGGAATTGACTAAGGAATCAAGACACTTGCCACCATGTCTGATGGAACGGTGGTTCCAAACATTAAGACTTTTAGACGGGTACGAATTCTTGAGAAGCGCTTGAAACGCCTCCAACGCAAGGTCTCTCGTAAATATCGTATCAATCAATGCAACAAACACAATAAAACAAAGAACATCATTAAGCTAGAAAGACAAATCAAGTTGATTCACCGTTCACTAAGGAACATTCGTATCAACCATATTCGCAAATTTGTCTCTCAACTGGTCAAAAAGCAACCGCAATATATTGCTATTGAGGATTTGAATGTAAAAGGAATGATGAAAAATAAACATCTGGCAAAAGATATTATGAATTGTGCCTTTTACACGATCAGAGAACAGCTCATTAGAAAGGCAAGGGAGCGACACATAGCTGTTAGGTTAGTGGACCGCTTTTACCCTTCCAGCAAGACCTGCTCTCATTGTGGCAGTTATAAAAAGGATTTAAAACTCAATGAACGGGTTTATCATTGTCCAAACTGCCAAACAACCATGGATCGAGATCTCAACGCCTCATTGAATATTGCGAGAACTGACAAATATGTCCTAGCTTAATCACATTTGTTTATTGCCTTCGAAAACTAAAGGAAAGTAGTTTTAGTGGTAGGTCAGCCGTAAAGCCGAACCACTTTAATCTAGACGCCCTGAAAAATATGAGTACACCAAGCAAAGAGTAGCATTAGCCAAATTTGACTCAAGATGGGAAGGTCAATCGTGTTATTCAATTTGAATTTTCGCATTTTTGACTTACGGTTTCAAGCCGGAGTTTGATAATAAGAAAGGAGGTTTTGGTGGATAATGATTGAAATCGTACGCCAAACGACGGGGAGCGACATGCTCCAACACTTAGTACCGTATTTGCTTCTGGCACTGGTATTTCTCGGCATCATGCTTGGTGCTCTATATCTCAAAACGGATAAGCTCAAACCTGAAGTCAGGGTTCGCATTTCCGTGCTCAGTATATTAGCACTGCTTGGAACAATTCTCCTTGGGGTTGTCAACCAACCCCAATATCAAGTCGTCAAAGATGATTATTACACGACATCCACTCAAAGAGAAGGGAACCATGCTATTGTTGCACGTCGGAATTCTGATAATAGTGACTTACTATTACGTGTCAGCGATGGTTCTAGTCAACAGGTTCGTAAGACCGTGAACTTGATGGATGCTGATGATGAAACCTTGCTCATCACGTGGAATGACGCAGGGCCTCATAGCTTGTCTGTTTCACCAAAAAAGATTCGTTATGTCAAACCATCCGAAGAGGCTAAAGTGAAACAAGCGCTCTCAAACATTATGGACGCCGTGACTACCGAAGCGGATACCTTGTTCCCTGGTTCCAAAACAAGTCACTCGGAGGATGAATTCGTTGATGACCCAACGGATGCGAGTGTGTCTCCAACAACTCACACCAATAGTCGGCAACGGATTGTTCGTAAACATTGGCCAGTGATGGGCAAGGTCGGAGAGAAGGGTTTTGGTGCTGTTTCGGAGTATTCTCTCGGCCACCTCAGACTCAAATTGCGTGCTGCTAAAACCCTGACTAAATTTTTTATGCGTCATTCCTCTGTTTTGCTTGACGCAGTATCACCTATGTGATATACTAGTGATATATGAGAGAAAGGACCCTTTGTGATGAAAATCTATAAAGAGTACGTCATCTTGGGCGTCGCCCTCTTGGGTGCTATTATTGTTAGCGTCGCCTATCTGATGAGTCAGACGGATAACCAACCGACGGTTGACCAAATCATTCCGACTCCATTGGATATTTCGACCCCCGAGTCGTCAGAACCAGAAGAAAGGACAGATGATACTGAATCATCTGAAGGTGTACCAGATGCGCTTCCAAGCTAACGTGAAATTCCGTGACCGTGAAGAACAAGTGGTGGAAGATAATCGTATTAAGGATTCGCTTGTAAGTTTATTGTCCCTCATTCAGGATAGCAACCCTGATTTACTTCGTGAGGCAATGCAACACTTACAGGCAACTAACTAGAGAAAGGACTGAACACATACATGCTCGTACAACATGCAACACCTAGCACATTAGATGAGTCACAAGACCAGCTATTACTAGCGGGTAGCAAAATTACTTTCACGGATATTTATAACAAAGAAATGGATATTCCATTGGTGAAGGGAAAATTCTATCGCGCTGATGATGTGGACAATACATTTATCTTATTGAATGGGGTTTTGACCGATGTGAGTCAACAAGCGTTTCGCAAACATAAACAAATGATTGACTTACAAGAAGAGGTAGCCAACCTTCGTGACGAATTAGCTCGAGTGGAAACTGAGCGTGCTTCGGAGTCGGATGATTCAGAGCGTGTTCAAACCTTGTGGGCGCAAGTGGATACACTCCAAAACGCCCTTGCTAAGCGCGAAGGTGACTTGAAAACCTTGGCTATTGCGTCTAAAAAGAAAATTGCACAACAAGACGCACAAATTCAACAATTGAATCAAGAAGCCGATGAAATGGGTGATTTGATTGAACAATTAGTGGCTAAAATTCAACAATTAGAAGCCTCTAATCAATAATAGAAAGGAAAATCCATGACACAAGTGGTACAGAACAAACGTAAAAAACAAATTTTGATGGCGATGGGTATCGTCGGAGCTACTGGTGTAGCTAGTCTAACACAAACAGCTAGTGCTGACACACAAACAGCTGAATCCTTTGATTTGACGAAACAAGCAACGACCTCACCATTCCCTGTGATGTTTGATCGCCCAAGTGGGGTGAACGCAGCGGCTCTTGCTGGTGCAGTTCGCACGCTAGGTACCGATTCAAATCTCTATCAATCAGCCCTCAAAGCTGTTCCTGAACTCGGTCAAGCCAACATCAACAGTTTGTTGAATGATGCCTTGTCAGAAGATGCGTCCAAAGCTAAAACAGCTCGTGGAACTATCCTCAAGTTAATCAACTGGTATAACTCGTTGGGTGGTTTCCAAATCAAAACTCAAGACGGTAAATCTTATACGGTGGATAACTTGGACGAACCTATTAACACTATCGCTGTAGGTTTTGCTAACCCAGAAGCTAACAAGGCTGTATCGGATAAAATCCAGAAAGACTTCGGCAATGTTAAGACGACTGGTGATGTTATGAAAGCCTTAGATGCTCACAAAGCTGGTCTATCGACTGCCTACAAACAAGCATTCGATGCTTATGCTGCGAAAGTCAACGCTCCAGGTGCTGACCTTGCGAAATTGACAGAATATGAAGCGCTCAAACCATTGCTTAATGCTTATGAAGGTCTCTATGCAAATGATGCAGCCGCACTTCGTGGTGAATTGCTTGCACAAGCTGGTACGAAAGAAGCTGCTGTAGCCTTCTTCGAATCCGCTGTCATCACGGGACACATTGATAATAAATCTAACGGTGACACTGACCAAAACCAACCTAAAAATGTTAAGACACGCTGGGTTGACTCAGAAGGCAAACCACTCGCTCCTGAAGAAACAGGAAAAGACTTCAAAGGTGAGAAAACGTTTGAAGGCTATCGCATTCGCGAATCACGCACTGAAAACGGAGTTCGTACCTATGTCTACGAAAAAATTCAAAAACCAGTAGAACCTAAGAAAGCTCCAGATAAAACAATCTGGGTGGACAAAGAAGGTAAAACCTTGAAAGCTGAACAAGAAGGTCAACATCCTGATAAAGAGGGTGACGACATTCCTGGCTATCGTTTGGTCCAAACCAAAACAGAAAAAGCCACTGACGGTTCAGTGAAAATCACTAACATCTATGAAAAGGTTCGTAAGCCTGATACCTACTGGTTTGATAGTGAAGGTAAAGAGTTGAAACCTGTTGCCAAAGAACAAACATTACCAGATAACGACGGCGTGTCAGATATCCCAGGTTACCATGTCATTCGTGCGTATACTGTGACCAAAGCTGACTTGAATGGTGACCTCAAAGGTTCTAAATTCCAAGAGGGTGACATCATCAACATCTACGAAAAAGATGCTGAAAAACCTGCAGAAAAACCTGTTGAAAAACCTAAGAAAACGACTTGGGTTGATGAACAAGGTAACAAACTGAAAGACCCTAAAGATGGGGAACACCCAGACAAAGAGGGTGATGATGTACCAGGATATACTTTGGTTCGTATCGACAAGGATAAAGACGGAAATGTGACCAACGTTTACCGTAAAACTCCTGAGAAACCTGTTGAAAAACCTGTTGAAGAAGTTCAAACTAAATGGGTTGACGAACAAGGCAATCAACTCAAAGATCCTAAAAAAGGTTCTTATCCAGATGAGGAAGGCGATGATGTCCCTGGATACAAACTTCTTCGCACCATCAAAGACGAAAAGGTAACATTACCAACGTCTACGAAAAAGTGAAAACTCCAGAAAAACCTAAGAAAACAACTTGGGTGGATGAACAAGGAAATCAACTCAAAGAGCCTAAAGATGGTGAACATCCTGATAAGGAAGGTGACGACGTTCCTGGTTATCAACTAGTTAAAGTCGACCACGATAAAGACGGAAACGTTATTAACGTTTACAAGAAAGTGGCCAAGAAAGTCACAACTCACTGGGTTGACAAAGACGGAAATCGCTTAACTCAAGACGTGACTGGTGAAGAATTTGATAAACAAAAAGACTTCCCGGGTTACCGCTTAGTTGATGTTCGTACGTCGAAAGATGGAACAGAGAAGTTCTATATCTACGAAAAGAACACAACTCCTGCGGCTAAAGAGTTGCCAAAAACTGGTGACGCTAGCGGATTGGCTGGAATTGTAGGTTCTGCCCTCATCGGTTTAGGTGGTATCAACCTCCGTCGCAAAAAAGGAAAAAAGTCTGAATAATTTTCCGAAACCAAGCATGAAATTGCTTGGTTTTTTTTTCGATATATGATATAATAGTGATATACGAAAGTAGCAGATTGTTAATCAGTCTGTAAAAAAGAAAGGAACAATCTAAATGAGTCTTTTGAAAACCAAATCAGCCCTAGTTTTAGGTCTTGCAGGTATCGGAGGATTGACGACAGCACAAACCGCATCAGCGGATGAAGTGAAGCCTGTTAGTCGCACAACTGATAAGGTTGGACACCTGGATGTCTCAGTTGATGACCAGTCCTTGCGTGATGCTATTTCTCTTGCTGAATCACAAGGTGTGCAAGTCTTCCGTGATGAAACACGTGTTCGGACCGGAAATGGTGACCAAACCAAGAAACACATCAAAGAAGCTGAGGATTACTATAAGGAACGTGCCAATAGTCTGACCGCGGTCACAAATAAGTACAAAGCGGATCTCGCGACCTATAACCAAAAGGTCAAAGAGAACGAAGCTCTTGCTCAAGCGGCTAACGCGGAAGTAGATGCGTACCGCACAAACTTATCAGCTGTTGGTCGTAATGTCACCTTTACATCTAAAGTTTATTCCGATGCTAACAAACAAAGCGCCGTCACGGCTCTCAAACAGGCGGTAACTGTCGGTGAACAAGTGCGTGATACCCGTACAGCGATTGCGGAGTACGAATCACTTCAAAACTCTTTTGTCGGTTTCCAAACGCAAGCTGACCAAGGGAATATCAAGGTCACTCGCGAAACGGTTACCGTCAAGAATGCTTCTGATTTGAATAAATACCGTGATGAAATCACCGCATCAAATCAAAAATTGACTGAATATGTCAACAGTTTGTCTGCAACGAACGGTTCTGTAGCTGAAGACAAGAAACCTAGCTTCAAGCTCTATACATTTGTGGTTGACCCTACGCTTCTTGCGGAATACAATAAACCTGTTGAGGCGCCAAACTTCGAGGCGGCTCCAGTTGAACGTGTTGCGGTACCACAATTCACGTATGCCTTCTACGACATTCGTCAAACCAGTGATGCGTCAAACGACATCGAAAACAAGGATGGTGAAAAGATCACCATCAAATCAACAGCTAAAGACGGTGGAAATGTTCATCAAGCTATGGTGAACCAGACCATCGGAATCGCAACAACAAATGACCCGCTTCCTGCAGGTCGTTGGGATAAATACCATGTATTGACCGTGTCTGTCAATTTGCCGAAAGAAAATGCTGAACTCAATGAAGAGTTGACCAAATCTCAAAATCCAAATTGGACGACTGAAATCAACAAAGAAACTGGCAAAATCACATTCCGAGCGACGGATGATTACTTAGTTGAAATCAACCAAAATCAACGCACACGCCAAGGTACAATTGGCGGTATGATGAATGATAGTTTCGACTACAAGGTTCCAAACATTTTTGTGAAGTTGCTCAAGGATAATACGGATTACGAATTTACCAGCAACGTCATGATTAACCACGAGTACAAGGCAAGTTCTGGTAGTGTTCACGTACGTACTGACCAAGCAGACCCGCAAAAACACAACAAGAATGATAAAGGTGTTGTGATTGATGGTAAAACAGTCTTCTTCGGCTCAACCAACAACTATAACATCACATGGGACTTTGACCAATATAAGGGTGTCAATATTGACAAGGAAATGCAAGAAAAAGGTTTGGATTTGATTGACTTCTATCCATCCGATGCCCTTAGCTTCAATCCGAAGAAACATAAAATTCTTATTCAAGACGGTGGTACCACTATTGCGGTCGGACAGGAAGACGGAAGTTTCAAGGATGGAAACGGTAAAACGGTTGAAGGCTTGACATGGAGCCGAGTGGATAGCTATCAAGGAATTGACCGCAAAGGTCCAGCTCTCAAGGTATCCATTAAGGGTTACGACCATCCATACTATAAGAACTATGTGGAACAAGGTAAATCACTCAATGTGGTGATGCCGATGGCGACTAAAATCGTTGACCAAACCCCTGGCGTTATCGGTGGAGTTTACGGTGGAAATACCTATACCAACGTAGCGTACCAGTCAGACTTTGGTAACATCTATAAGTCCAACGAAGTTACGAATACAGTGACGACTATGGACCCACGTAAAGATGCGGTTCTTGCGGTATCACAATTGGAATCTCTTGACCTCAAAGCCAATCCAAAAGCCGCAATTGAGCATAAGACCTTCTTCCAATACCGTGCATCAGGTTCTAAAATCGCGCTTGACATCCTTGGACGAGCTCCCGAAACCTATTCAATTACGGATGCCTTCCATAATGCTGACCAATACGATGGTGTTTACTTCGTTGAATCAAATGGTGAAATTCAGTTCAAACCAGGAACACCACTTTATGCTAAATACCGCAAACACGGTGGTAAACTACCAAAAGATTCCGATGTCACTAAGTATACAACCCAAACGATTGTGCGTGACGTCTCAAAACGTGGTGCCAATACACCAACTAAAGCGACAAATGATGCTGATAGTCTCGTGACCATTGTCAAAGTTGATTTCGACCAGGATTTCTTGGATCAAATTGACCATGAAAAATCGACCTTCCAAATGGATGTCTTCTTCCAAGCGAAGCGTGCTAAGAACGTTCAAAACGTTAACAACGTCTTCCAAGAAGAAGTGAATGGCCTCATGTTTGATTCAACTGAAACGGTTACGAACACGTCTGAAAATGCTGTGGATACCTTGCGTAAAGATGTTGATGGTATGAATAAGAGCTTCGGTTCTGCCCTCTCTGTCATCCGTCGCGAGGTTCAAAAGAATGCTGATACGATTGTTGAGAACAAACGTAACCAAGATACCTTCAACAAATCTGTTGCAGAAACCTTGGCTCAACACCATCGTCAAATCGATGAGAACTCAGCTACTATTCTGTCAGTTCGTCGCCTAGCCCAAAACAACGCTAAGCGTTTGGATGTCATCGAACCTAAACTGGTTCAAACGGATTCTGAATTGACGATTTATGTCCCAACCGTGCGTACCGATGCTGATGCTCTTCTTTATGCAACCAACCACGGCATTGCCGCAGGAAGCATCAAAGAAATCAAATTGAATGCGGCCAACCGTTATGTTGTTGTTTACAACACATCTAAAACAGCCATTAACGGTGGACCTGAAGCCCTTTCTCGCCCAGAGCACGTGGACAAGGTTGCTCAATTCATGAAGACCATCGCTATCCAAAATCAACCGAACCGAGCTAGCGCAGATAAAACAGCGAGTGCCCAAGGTATCGACAAGGATAAGGTTGCTGCAGTTGAGGTTGACGGTTCAACCTACAATTACGTAGTAGATACCCGCCAGGACGTCAAACCTGCATCAGGTGCCGCGTCTAACACGAATGCATCTGCGAAAACCTTTACCTTGGATATTCCTGTGGCCTACAGCGAAGGATACAAAGTGAAAGCACTTGCTGATGCTCGTCTAAAACCATACCTGTCGGAAGCTAAATACACAACGGATACCAACTACCGTTTGACCTTGAATTTGGTTGGTACAATGACCAAGGAAGAGTTGGAGCAAATGATTCAGGCGATTGTCGCAGAATACGCACCAAAAGCTTAAATGAAACCAGTCAATTGACTGGTTTTTTTGCTTGCTTTTTAGCTATAATAGTGATATACTAGTGATATCAAGAAAGAAAGGATAGGAACTTATGCTGGAATCAGTCTATGACTCTGTTGAGTTTGAAGGAGCTAAAAAACTTCGTTCTTATCGTAAAACATTAAAGAAGATTAACCAACTAACTGACCATTATCGAGCGATGTCCATGAAGGACTTGGAAAATGAGGCTCGAAATTTTGGAGCCTTTGATTTAAAAAATAAAAAAGACATTATTCGCTTATATGCTATCGGACGAGAAGTTTGTTACCGATTACTCGGTAAGTTTCACTATGATGTGCAAATTCTCGGAGCCTTGGCGGCTCTTGAGCGTCAAATGGTTCAAATGTCTACCGGTTCGGGGAAAACCCTGACCCTCATTTTGCCAACACTAGCTTATGGTCTGACCCACAAGGGTGTTTGTGTCTTAACGGTCAATGAATACCTATCCGAACGTGACTGGAAGGAAACTCGAGTTATTTATGACTTTTTTGGGTTGACCAATGCTTATACCAATAACAATGAGAGCCCAATGGCACAACAACACGCATTCAATTGCGATATCACCTATTGTACCAATTCAACCCTTGGCTTTGCTTATCTCAACTCTGCCCTAGCTTCGGGTATTGGTCATGATATTAAACCGATTACTAGACCTCTTCATGCAGCTATCATTGATGAGGTGGATGAAATTTTGATGGATGACGCACGCAACCCGCTTATTATTGCACAAAGCGTTGACATGGGTTCTCGTCTCGATACTGTTGAACATAATGGACGAACGTATAAAATTGCGGATATCTTGAACAAGCTTCGGACGCTCAAAGCCTTGGACTATGACGACGATGACCGACGTCAACCAAGTGTCGGTGACAATGCCTGGGATGAGATTTACGAGTTGTTCGATTTGGATGATTCCGTATTCGAAAACAAGGAAATGATTCACGCTATTCATAGTTCGATTGATGCCTTATTCCGACACAAGGTCTATGAGGATTATATTGTGGCACCTGAACCAGACCCCGATTCGGGTAGCCGTGTTATCTTGATTGATAAGGCTACGGGTCGTTTAGCTCGCGGGCGCACTCTTAATGATAGCTTGCACTCATTTGTTGAAATGAAGGAAGGTGTCTTTACGGGTGTTGGGTCTGAATCATCTATTCAGATCACCTACCAGGTGTTGTTCAACTTGTTTCCTCATGTGACAGGCGTTACGGGTACCCTTGGGAAATCATTCAAGGAATTTCGAGACATCTATCAAGCCTCCTGTATCCAAATCCCTGACCGTGTACCGAACCGATTGCGTCAGCAGACACATCTGTTTATGACTCGCCAACATTTATTCGCTAAAATGGTGGAACAAATTCGACTATACCAAGCGTCTCGACATCCTATTTTGATTGGTGCGGCGTCAGACGTGGAAGCAGAAATTGTATCTGAATACTTGACCAATAGCCATATTGACCATGTCTTACTCGTATCGACCGATACCAATGAGGACACGGTCATTGCGTCTGCAGGGGAAGTTGGCTCCATCGTTGTCACAACTGATATCATGGGTCGCGGTACTGATATCCATATTCAGGAAACAGACTACGAGCGTGGTTTGGTGGTTCTACAAATTGGAGGTCGACCGAATTCGCGTGTAGAACGGCAATTTGCAGGTCGTGCGGCGCGTCAAGGTGACCCAGGTCGATATCACCGCCTTTTGACCGTTCCTGAATTAGAACAATTAGGCGTCTTAGAAAGCGCCATGAGTCGCATTATGCGTCTTATCCGAGAACATAGAGCCTACATTGAGGACTACACAGGTGACGTCTTGTTGGATGGGGCAGCCCCTTATTATGATGAAGTTGTCACCTTAATCGACGATGCACTTACCGCTAGCGAGTCTGCTGAGTCCTCTCAACGGATTCAAGACTTTGCTGTATCGTGTCTGACAGACCTCATCCAAGTGGCCTTGGTTAGTGAAATGGATAAATATCGCACTATCGTGCGTGAAGGACTTGTGACCAAGGACGCGGAGCAAGCCTTGGATGCATTAGCTGTGTTATCACTCCCATACAAACTACGGAAAAAGAAAAAGGCTGTGGCCGAGTCACGTGCCAAATGGGAAGGTATAGAACAACAACAATTACTCGAAACCTTGTTCGCCTACACGGAACACATGGTTCATGAAATTCTACCACAAATTCGCCTTCATTCCGAGGCCGCTCTTAAAACAGCTAATCTCACCCAATTAGGGAAACTTGAGACCAAACCTGAAGATTATATGAGTCGTTTGATGGGGGCCTACATGGAAAAAATTGAAAATGAAAATATCATTCCATATCCTGAAACTTCTGCAGAAACGTTGCACGTCTGATGGTTTTGTGATATAATAGTGATATCAAATAGAGAGGAAATGTTGTGAATGGTTCATGTCACCTCACAAAGCCGATACGGTGCAATTAACACCTACAAGGCTAATACATATGGATTCAACAGGGTGTTCCGGGCCATTTTGGCAGTACTGGAAGAGTTGTCGGACACCTACGAGTGTTCGCCAGAAGGTGCTCTCGCACTCATCCGACCTCATTTGACCCTCGGTGAATTGGAGGTTGTGGATGAACCGATGGATATTGATATTCGTCATGATGAGGAAGGTTTAAAACGATACTTACAAAAAGCTCATCTAGGTCGCCAAGGTTTTCTCCTTCAGGTGGTGGACTTGTTAGTTCGACTCCAGACGCGTGATGGCTACGATGCTTTATCGCAAATTGAGTTAGCGGCTATTCATGCCCGAGGAACCCTCCAGTTAGTCAGCGCTGTTTCTGAGAAACCGTCGGGTTCTGAAAAGTCATCAGTTCCTGAAACATCGATAGCGCCCGAAAACCAAAGTTCTACGCCGAAACGAACCTTCAGGACACGAAAAGCTGCAACTAGTGCCAATGACGAGGATATCTCTAGGCCCGTGCAGACGGAAACAAAACCTACAAAACGTACAACTAAACCAAGAAGCCAGACTGCCCAAACGAAAGATTCCAATGGTCAAGATGACCTCGGTCAATTGTTAAAACGGAGCCGGGATACGTTAGCCAAGACCAAAGAGACCTTGGCACAAACTGGTCAAGTTGTCACAACAAATCCACTTCTGAATGACTTTATCTAATCGAAAGGAACACCTATGAGCAAAGAAGCCAAACGTAAACAAGAAACTAAAAACAAACGCCTTCTGGTGACGTTACCACAAACGATTGTGGATCGTCTGGACCAGAGTAGTGAGTCGACGAATTTAACTAAAAGTCAACTCATTATCCTATGTGTTAAAAAATCACTCCACTCTATTGTGGATGAGTATGAAAATCCCGAGCAGTAAGAAAGGACATTAGAATGAAATGCGCATTAGACATTGGAAACTCAAGCGTGAAGGGTATGCTCCTCACCGATACAAACGAAGTCATTAGCCCACTACGATTCCCATCGAGCGTCGTTACGGTGGCTGATGCTAAATATTTGACGTACACAAACCCAGAGGATGTCTATATCCAAGTGATTGATAGCCCCTTGGCTCATGTGGACGACATTGTGGCTGTAGGCCAAAAAGCCATTGATATGCCCGACTACCGAGAATATGACGTAACGTCTACATCCTATAAGGCCAACCATGAAATTACGACTAGCTTGTTATTTGGAGCCTTGGTTCCATTTATCGAAACGGATACGGAGAACATCGCCTTAGCTGTCTCTGTGCCAATCGTTGAGGCTAAGTCAATCGGCCTGATTGAGGATTACAAAAACCTATTGACTGGCTCACATGTTGTTCGCCTCTATACCGAAGCGGGCACCCGTGATATTACTATCAATTTCACAACGGTGGCCGTCTTGAACGAGGGCCAAGCTGGATTCTTGGGATTGTTGGATACCGTTGACCGGGATTTCCGTTCAGATATTGATGCGGTCTATAATTCCATGGGTGAGACTGACCCCGTCGCTGACCTTGAGGGATTTCCTCATTGTGGATATTGGAGAAGGTACAACCGATTTGGCAGTATTCCGAAACAAACGATTCAATCCAGAGTATTCATACTCTATTACTCGTGGATACGGTAACTTGTTAGAGGACGCTATGTCGGCTGCGGCTCGTGAACACCTCACCATTGAGAGTCGCAAAGACTTACAAAAGGTTCTCGAATCAACTAACAAGCGCCGAGCTGAACGCCGTGAGAAATGGATGGAGTATGTGGCACCAACCAAGGATAAATTTATTGAAGTTGTGACGGATACTATTCTCAAAACGTATGGAAAACGTGACTATTTTGATGCTATTATCTTCATCGGTGGAGGATTTACAGCTCTGACTGGATATCGCGTTGACTTGGGTCAAGTCCAAATGAATGACACGGTGCTCTTCGACACCTTGAACGAAAAACTGGAAAAAAATCACAAAGCTGTTGATTTGTTATTTGGGGTTCCGGCTCCATACGCTCAAGGTATTAATGAGCGCGGACTCACGCAAGTATTAACGAACATGCAATAACCCAGCATACAGAAAAAATAGCAAGGTGACTTGCTATTTTTCTTGTTTCTAGTGAATATTCGTGATATAATAATGATAGCAATTAGAAAGGAAATTTTGCATGCAACTTTCAAAAAACAAATCGTTCCTAGCGATGACTGGGGGTGTTATGTCTCTGCTAGTCTTACACAGATGGCTTCCATGACACCTACCAATCCGGACAAACCGGCCAATCAGCTTTGGATTTTACAGCCAAATCCACCACTACCACAACCACTAAGACAGGTCATGAGCCGATGGATTTGATTCAGATTGTGGATTTGTCAGGCTCATTGTCTGATGGTGAGTTTAAAAGTCGATTTGGTTATGCCGGGGCGCGTCGCCAACAATTGACAGACATGATTTACGTCATCCAAAATAAGCTGACTGATCAGGACCATGTTATGTTAGCGTTTTACGGTACTAATAACCAAAAATCGTATGAGACTAATGGTCAAGACGGTTCTGCTGTGACAAAATTGTTGTCCAAATCAGAAGCCCTAGATATTCTCAATCGATTGCTAAATGAACCGCAAGTTATGGAAATGTCACAAGCGTGGACGCTCATTCCAAATGTGGTAGTTCCAATGCTTGGCGATAAGGCCATTAAGACGACTGAACATAAAGGGTTTGAGGAAATTTATCAGGAACAACCAAATCGCAATAAAATTGTTTCAGCTTTGCAATTTACAGATGATTGGGTAGCTGATGAAACCATCGATAGTTCATTCGCTGAATGGGCAAAGAAAAATGCCAAGACGTTTATGACGGTAGTAGACGGTGGCGGTGGTTCTGTTCAAAAAATGAAGGCTGCTGGACACCCGAATATCATGGTGTATGGCCTCACTGATCAAAACAAGACAGGTCGGTCTGAAGAGATTGCCAAACAATTTGAGTCCACAGCGACCGTTACGACTTCACACACCACCAAACAAAAAGGTCGTGTCGAAATTACACCAGAAGCTGGTATCACCCTCAAATCTGCTGAAGTTGTTGCCCCAAATGGTACTAAAACAGCTCTTACCATTACAGGTAATAAGGTATCTGCAGACCTTGGTGAACTCCAAGACGGTGCATACAAAGTGAACTATACCTTTGCCGGTGATGTCGCTAGTCCGAAGAATATTGTTGGTACAGTTCAAGTAGACGGCCAATCGGTAGCCACCAAAACGGATACGTTCAATCCGAAACCAGAACCTGTGAAACCACCAGAACCCGTAAAACCAAAAGTGACGGAAGAACGTCGCATGGAACCAATCCCCTTCAAAACTAAGGAAGTGGAAGATGAAAGCCTCAACGAAGGTGTGCGCAAGGTTGTCCAAAAAGGTCAAGACGGTCTTCGTGAATTTATCAAAACCACAGGAACCGCTACCAATGTTCCTGTTCTCACCAAAGAATCAACCGCTGTGAAAAATGCTGACGGAACGTATACACAAAACATTCAAGTCGTGTCGGATCCTAAGAAAACCAAAGTTGAAAAACCAACTGACCTTTTATTAATTATGGATGGTTCCGGTTCCCTTCTTGGTAAAAATACTAAAAATGGTCCACGTGTCCTCGAAACCGCTATGAGAGATGCGCGTGCACTGGTTAATTCTCTTCCGGATGGTAGCCAAGTGAGTATTATGTCCTATGCAGAGAACAATTCTGATTCGTATCGTACACCGTATTATACGAAGTTGTTGTCTAAAACGGACGCTATTGCTATGCTATATGACATGATTAAATTAACACCAAAAGCGACAGAGGACTGGTATCGTGTTTGGGAACCTTATGCCAAGGCGCATGCTGACAAGTTCTTACCGGCAAAAGACATGCCGTATGAAGATGCTTATCAAGCACAAGAACACAAATTGGACAATGTATCTGTTGTACAGTTCACTGATGGCTGGGCATATAAAACCTACAATAATGGTGGATATTTGACGGAGGATATTGACCAATCCTTTGCCAAGTGGGCTAAAGACCATGCCAAAACCTTTATGAGCGTTGTTTATCCAACCATTGAGGACAAAGAACGACAAAAGGCCAACAACTTCACGGAACCATGGTCTATCATGCAAATGAAAAAAGCCGGGCACCCAAATGCTTACAATGCGGATGGTGTTCCTGATGCCAAACGAGAACAAGATATCATCAATGCCTTCAAGCATTCAGCTATCGAAACCCAAGAAGTATCGGGTCGCTTCATAATTGATGGTGCGAAAGGTGTGGCTCAATTGACGGATGTCAAACTGCTCGATCCGAATGGGAAAGAAGTACCGTTGAAAATAGTGGGGAAACCAACCCATATGAATTCAATGTTCCGGGCACTTATACCCTAGTCTATAGCTTTAAACCTCAAAACGCAGGTGATATTAAGGGTACTTTCATGATTGGCGATAAGACAGTCACTAAAACGGATGTCTTTACCGTACCTGAAGGTAAAACCACGAACAGTGAACGCATCATTAAAGAACCCGTAGATGAAATCGTTCATATTGGTATTGGTGGTACGGTGACGGAATCCAAGAAAGAACCAATTCCATTTGCGACTGAAATCATCGAGGATGAGGCGATGATGGAAGGTGAAGAAAACGTCACGGTTGAAGGAATGACAGGTGAAAAAGAAATTTTGACCACCTACAATACCAAGAAAGGTCAAAAAGTAGGAAATCCAATTTCTACATCTGAGCATGTCACCACACACATGCGTACTAAGATTATTCACCGGGGTGTCAAAGGTTCTGTGACCGAAAAGGAAAACGTGGAATTGCCATACACGACGAAAATCGTTGAAGACGACACCTTACCACTCGGTGAACAAAAAGTTGTTCAAGCGGGTAACAAAGGAAACAAAGAAATCACACGTGTTTGGACGACTCAACGTAAGTTGAAAGTTGGTGACCCAACATCAACTGAAAAGGTAACGAAAGAACCTGTTGAAGAAACCATCCATGTTGGAACGCGTGAAGGTATTATGGATACTGAGTATGAAGTGATTCCTTATGAAACACGCTATGTCGACGACCCGACACTTGAAGCGGGCAAAGAAGTCGTCGTAGTTGAAGGTGTGAATGGTCAAAAAGCCATCAACAAATTCTACTCGGTTTCAAAAGGCAAGGTAGTATCTGAGATTGATGCTCAAGCTCACGTCCTTCGCCATCCTACCGACAAGGTTATCCACCGTGGAACCGGTGTCAAACCAGAAGCTCCAAAAGTGGAAACACCTAAGGTAGAAGAACCTAAAGTGGAAACACCTAAGGTAGAAGAACCTAAAGTGGAAATACCTAAGGTAGAAACGCCTAAGGTTGAAACACCTAAAGTAGAAGAACCTAAAGTGGAAATACCTAAGGTAGAAACGCCTAAGGTTGAAACACCTAAGGTAGAAGAACCTAAAGTGGAAATACCTAAGGTAGAAACGCCTAAGGTTGAAACACCTAAGGTAGAAGAACCTAAAGTGGAAATACCTACGTAGAAACGCTCAAAGGTTGAAACACCTAAGGTAGAAGAACCTAAAGTGGAACCTACGGTAGAAACACCTAAAGTGGAACCTAAGGTAGAAACACCTAAAGTGGAACCTAAGGTAGAAACACCTAAGGTTGAAACCAAACAACCACAAACAGCTAAAGAACTACCTAAGACTGGTGATGCTGGTATGTTGACCAACGTCCTCGGTATGGGTGTGATGGCTATCGGTGGATTATCTATCCGTCGTAAACGCCGTAAATAGCTTAGAGACGGTTTTCCGTCTCTTTTTCTGTTTCTACTGATTGTTTTATGGTATAATAGGGTGAAGACTTAGAAAGGAATTTCACGAATGAGTACATTTAAAAAGCTCAAAATTCCAATGGCCCTCCTACTGACCTCGGGTGTCGTAGCTACCACGCTCGCGTTTGGCGTAAACGAGGTTGCCTCTGAAACGCGTGAAGAGGTCCGACAAGGTGAATCTGAAATTATTGGTAAATCGGATTACCTACCGGATGTGTTGGGTCGTGTTGGATATGCAATATTCATGTCCAAGCAACGCATGTTGGATAACATTCGAGCATTCAAACAACCCGAAGTTGATTTACTCCATGCTGAGGTGTTTGCGGCTGATTCGCTAGACAGTCGAGTTGAATTACCTGATGTGGCCTATTATGAGGAGTCCATCGGCGAACCCGTTGTCTCCGATATTGACCATCCTGACCTGGAATGGGACCCTCGATGGGTTCGGAACCCAATTGTTGAAGGTCACCCCACAGTTCCAAGTATCGGATACGGCATGACACCGCCAGCGACTGTTGAACCTGCACCTGAGTTACCAGTTGAACCTCCAATTGCGGAACCGTCGGTACCTGAGTTACCAGTTGAACCTCCAATTGCGGAACCGTCGGTACCTGAGTTACCGGTTGAACCTCCAATTGCGGAACCGTCGGTACCTGAGTTACCTGAGTTACCAGTCGAACCTCCAATTGAGGAACCGTCTATACCTGAGTTACCGGTTGAGCCTCCAATTGAGGAACAGTCTATACCTGAGTTACCGGTTGAACCTCCAATTGCGGAACCGTCGGTACCTGAGTTACCTGAGTTACCAGTCGAACCTCCAATTGAGGAACCGTCTATACCTGAGTTACCGGTTGAACCTCCAATTGCGGAACCGTCGGTACCTGAGTTACCTGAGTTACCTGAGTTACCAGTCGAACCTCCAATTGCGGAACCGTCGGTACCTGAGTTACCAGTTGAACCTCCAATGGCGGAACCGTCGGTACCTGAGTTACCGGTTGAACCTCCAATGGCGGAACCGTCGGTACCTGAATTACCGTCAGAAATGCCTGAGTTACCGTCAGAAATGCCTGAATTACCGTCAGAAATGCCTGAATTACCGTCAGAAATGCCTGAGTTACCGTCAGATGCGCCGATTGCTCCAGGACTGTCATGGGATGATATACCCCCTGCGGAGCCACCTGTATGGGATTCTCCGCCGACTCCGAGTGATATACCACCCGTGGAAGCGGGTCCATTAACACCATCCGCACCGAGTTCTGGCTCTATGGACGATGTCCGGTTCAGAGAAGAAGTCGTAACGCTTTCTCGTGGACTTCGAACCGAGTATGACCCAACACTGCCGCAAGGCGAAACCCGCCTCGTGGAAGGTTCCGATGGTCAGGTCATCAAATACTACAAGGATATCTATCGCGACGGGAAGCTCCATGCAACAGAATTGGTTGAGGAGAAAACTACCGTTGAACCGGTGGCTGACGTCAAATATATCGGAAGTAGGCCGTCGCAAGGTGCAACGCGTGTGGTCGATTTCCAACAAGGTGAGAGCGTTCTCGGTATCAAGGTATTGTCGCTGAAAGGAGATATTGAAGGGTTCATCGGAAAAACCTACGAGGATTTGATGGCGGAATCAGAAGATGCCCGATACCAAAAAGCTACGTCCCAAATTGATGCGTCCTTCGTTGGTCAGGATCCGACAGAGCCTGCGCCGTTTGACCAAGTTCAAAGCATGGTTGGGTGCGGGTGATGGAGTTGTCAATGTGTACAACTCAACTAACCTAGTGGACAAAGAAAAGGTTAACCAGTACTTGGTTCACTACATCAATATGGACCGCGAAAGCAAAGGCTTGAAGAAGTTACAATATGAACCTGAGTTACAAAAATTGACTGAAGTTCGAGCGCAAGAGATGGCCCATTATGGACATATTCGCTATCGAGGTCTTGCCCATACCCGCCCTGATGGTTCTAAGTGGACAACGGTGCTCGACTTACTCCCTAGTGATTACAAGTCCTATGGTTTTGGTGAGAATATGTTGGCCTACTCGGTATTGTCAAACCCGTATCAACTTGTCAGCGAACAATGGATTGCTAAACGCTTGTTTGAGCAGTGGAAAGCATCGCCGTCGCATTATGCTTCGATGATGAATCCAGAATATACTCGGACAGCGGTATCATTCAAACTGACAACACGCGCGGGTGCCAAAAGTGAAAACGGAACAAACTGGATGATTGCGGCTGAGCTATTCAGTTAGTCCTTCCGCTTGCACCCCCAATATATGATATAATAGTGATATAAAAATGAAAGGAACCTATTCATGAAACAAACATTTTCAAAACGCCGTACGATTGTGACAGGTCTCGCAGCTGTTGGGGTGGCCCCAGTGCTTGCTACGACTGCACATGCAGACACGGAACCATTTCCAGCTGAGTTGACTCAGCTCATGAATGAAGCTAAATCCCTTGACATTCAAATTGTGGAGGGTCCAGACAAGACATTTGGCACGAATGTCGACTTGCAAACTTATTACGATAACTTGGTTCACCAACTGCAGGACCTTGTCATCAAAGCGAAAGAAACCAAATCTGAGAATGAAAAGGCGCAAAAAGCTTATCAAGAAGCTCAAGCTCAATACGAGAAAGATTTGGCCAACTACCAACAAAAAACAAAAAGAATATGAAACACAAAAACCCAATTCAATCAGGACTCCGAACAATACAAAAAGCTCCAAGCTGATTACCAAAAACAATTGGCTGAATACCAACAAAAACTGGATGCTTGGAAACAACAATCGAAGGTTGATGCAGACGCACAAGTGAAGTATCAAGCTGATTTGGCCCAATACGAAAAATTGAAAGAAGCCGATGCGAAAGCTCAAGCTGAGTATGAAAAAGCTAAGGCTGAATTCGACAAGTCGACAGCTCAATCAACACAAAGTACCAATGAGTACAAGAAGTTGAAAAAGGTATACGACGATGCTATGGCTGAATATAAAACCAAGCAAGATAAGTATCAAGCTGATTTAGCCGAGTACGAGAAGAAGAAAGCTCAGTACGACAAAGACTTAGCAGCATATAAAGCTGCTAGTTCTATCGCATCAGCTTCTGACGCGGAATACAACAAGAAATTGGCTGAGTATGAGAAGGCTAAGAAACAATACGACGCGGATTTAGCTACCTATAACCAAGCCCAAGCTAAATATCAAGCGGATTTGGCGACCTATAAAGCACAAAAAGCTCAATATGATAGCGCTATGGCTCAAATGGAGGCTAATAAAAATCAACAAGGTCATTTGAGTCAAGCTGCTGCACAAAGTTTGATCTATCGTTCGGAGCCAGGTGCTAAGGCGACTGCTTCGAATTTAAAGAATGCTCAACCAATTACACGTGTCGGACTTCAGCAAGCGTTTGAAAAGGCCAATTCTAAATCGTAATATATTGACGGGATGGTTCTTAATAAGGAAGCGTTTAATTTCGCTATGAACCAAGTTGGTTCTACTGAAGAAGGTATGCCGACTGATGGTAAACGAGGTCTTGGTGACGGTGTAGACACTATCACAGCCTATCGTCTCACTCGTGATAGTTCTGTTACTGCAGATTACACTAATCTCAAAAATTCAAGCTATAACGGTGAACCATTATCTAAAGTATCTATGACGATTAGTGTAGATCCTAGCTCTGAGAACTTGTCAGAGTATGGTATTTTTGCATTCACGCAAGACCCTAGTCGCGGTTTCAATGTCGTCTTTCGTAAGAACGACGAAAAGAGTAAGCGATATATCTTGAAGTTTAACGTGACGATGAAGTTCTATGACTCTAAAGGCAATCTCATTAACTTAACAGATGAGAACAATGCTCTTCTTGGTATGTCAAGTTTTAACAGTCACGGAGATCCCTTCGGTGACGTAGAAGGATTCGTTCCAGGTCAAGGAACGTCTGTCATTGACATTACCGGTTCATCTATTCGGAACCAAGGCGGTCGCTACTATTCAAACAAGGTTGAAAATACTCTTGATCAATTCGGACAGCGAAATATCGACAAAAAAGATAACCCTTATTTCTGGTACTTGGGAAGCGTTCTCAAAATGACCGGTACGTCACCGACTTTCCAAGTCTTCGCCGGAGATGCTTCACATTTTGGTCGACCTGAACCAAGTTACGGTCACATTCCGGGTCTCTGGATGACAGTTACTTCTGAACTTGCAACAACGGTTGCCATTAAGCCGACGGAACCAAAAGCTCCGACTAAACCAACTGAACCAGTTAAGCCGACAAAAGGTACAACAACGGTTCCAACAGCTCCCGTTGAGCCAACTAAGCCCGTAGCGCCAGAAAAACCAAAAGTGACACCACCGGTTTCACCGAATACACCAAAAGTGGATGAGCCAAAACCACCAACACCAAAGGCGGGGGATAAGCCAGCACCAACGCCTAAGGCGGGTGAGAAACCAAAAGAGCCACAGGCGCCAAATCGCCCGCAACCGAAAGACCCTGCGGATCCTGCGACGACACCACCAACCAAACCAGAGGCTCCAAAAGTCAACACAAATCCATTACCGCCATTCACTGTTCAAAAAGGTTCCGTAACAGAACTCAAAACAACCCGTTGGATTACGGTAACTGGTCAAACACTCAAATCACCAGTGGTTGCTCCTGATTTCAAACCGAAAGATAACTTCCCTGGTTATGAGTTTGTGGAAACCAAGGTTGAGGGGTCTATCACCACTCATATCTACAAACCGGTAGAAAAACCAGCAGAAAAACCTGTTAAGAAAGTGACCACTATCTGGGTAACGGTGACTGGTGAGGTATTGAAACCCTCGTACGGATGGTGAAAAACCAAAAGAAAACTTCGACGGTTATGAATTCGTTCGTACCGACAAAGACAAAGACGGTAACACCACCCACGTGTACAAACCAGTAGAAAAACCTGTTAAGAAAGTAACCACTATCTGGGTAACAGTGACTGGTGAGGTATTGAAACCTCGTACGGATGGTGAAAAACCAAAAGAAAACTTCGACGGTTATGAATTCGTTCGTACCGACAAAGACAAAGACGGTAACACCACCCACGTGTACAAACCAGTAGAAAAACCTGTTAAGAAAGTAACCACTATCTGGGTAACAGTGACTGGTGAGGTATTGAAACCTCGTACGGATGGTGAAAAACCAAAAGAAAACTTCGACGGTTATGAATTCGTTCGTACCGACAAAGACAAAGACGGTAACACCACCCACGTGTACAAACCTATTAAGAAAGTGACTACTATCTGGGTCACTGAAAAAGGTGAGGTATTAAAACCTCGTACTAACGGTGAACATCCAAAACAAAACTTTGACGGTTATGAATTCGTTCGCACCGACAAGGATAAAGACGGTAACACCACACACGTTTACAAACCAGTAGAAAAACCTGTTAAGAAAGTAACTACTATCTGGGTTACTGAAAAAGGTGAGGTCTTGAAACCTCGTACTGATGGTGAACATCCGAAAGAAAACTTTGACGGTTATGAATTAGTTCGTACTGACAAGGATAAAGACGGTAATATTGTTCATATCTACAAACCTATTAAGAAAGTAACAACTACATGGGTTACTGAAAAAGGTGAGGTATTGAAACCTCGTACTGATGGTGAACATCCGAAAGAAAACTTTGACGGTTATGAATTCGTTCGTACTGACAAGGATAAAGACGGTAATATTGTTCATATCTACAAACCTATTAAGAAAGTAACAACTACATGGGTTACTGAAAAGGGTGAGGTATTGAAACCTCGTACTGAGGGTGAGCATCCGAAAGAAAACTTTGACGGTTATGAATTCGTTCGTACTGACAAGGACAAAGACGGTAATATTGTTCACATCTATCGCAAGGTTGAAAAACCTAAAGTAGAACGCAAGGACGATAAAATCGTCTACACTCCACAAACAGCTAAAGAATTACCTAAGACTGGTGATGCTGGAGCGTTGTCAAGCGTCTTGGGTTGTCTTATGGCTGGTATCGGACTCTTCGGATTGAAACGTCGCGATAAACGCAAGAAATAACGTCAGAAACCTCAGTCAATCTGAGGTTTTTTGCGTCCGCACAACAGAATCCCACAATGGTCACCAAATGTGGTATAATGAATTGTAAGGATGTAATAGCAAGGATGTAATAGAAAGGAACATTATGACATATACACATATTACCTACCCAACAGGAGAAGAATTCTTATTTGACCATGGGGCCATTGATGACGCTCAAGTTTGTCACGGTGATTTATTGGCTATGAACATTCGTGGTCAATGGGAGCACGCTGGTAACACCCCAGTAATTGTTCATACTGGAAACGAAATCGATGGTGAGGGTGTCCGGACGACAGATGAAGTATTGGGTCAAACACTCGAATCACTCCCACAAGCTTCACGAGTACCTGAATTTTATGGATTTGACTATACGGTTGGCCAATTGCCAGAAAAGGTCAAATTCAGCCAAATTGACCGTGGCATCACCGAAGATGAAGACATGACAGTATCAGCCCTCATCTTTTCGTCCAAATCCCTTCAGGTTTCTGGTGACCGCGTGTCGGGCACTATTATTGGAGTTCAGAACTCGCTCGGATGGCAAATCATTGACCCCACAGCCAGTGGTGCATACAGAGCCCTGAACGTTTCATGTGAACTAGAACCGGGCTATGGTGAGGATTTGTATGACGTCGTAGAAAACCTCAACAACTGCACCATCACAACGACCGACCTCCAATCAGTTGCCAGCCAGGATTTGCAAATGTGACACAACAACAGCAAGGGGTGCATATGAAAGAATATTGGATTGTTAAACCTGACGATATCAAAAATATCTCAGAGGACTCCCTCAACTTCACAGACTTGGCGAATTTTCGACATGGTGATTACTTCGAAAAGCATCGAGGAGCCTATTACTACTCGACAGATAAAATGGCCCATATTAGTCTTCTTGACACAACTTCAGAACTGTCGTCCTCTTTGGTGTATGATGTCATTCAAGCCAACTACCCCTACGACGGCTTGAGTGGGGCCGGCACAACGGTGGACTTGTTATGTGACGCTACTGAGGCAAAGCGCGAAGGTGCATCAGAAGACCAATTGCGTAGGCGACTGGATCTTTTAACACAGGGTGCTCCGTCAGAGAACCAACTTGAGAACTTGAAAACATGGACGATGCCTCGTGAGGAATGGCGCAAGTATGATGTCTACTTTATTGTACGTGATGGTCAAGGTTCTGTGAGTTTGGCCCCTCAGGGTGAGTCATCACCTGTTCTGGATGACAGCGAGTATGTCTTTCAGTTGTCTAGGGATGGAAAATGGGAATATGGAACTACAGGTACCGGTATGTTGTTGGTTGAATTATCAGAAATCCAGCAAACATTAACGCCAGTCCTAACGGATGAGCTAACCTACCAAATTATTCGTACCCACAACCTGACCCCTGAGAGGCCTGAACACGGTTCCGGGTTTGTTGCAGAATTCCTTGAACGTGCACAACAAGACGAGTTGATGGTGGGTCAGGATGGGCAAATGGCGTTTGATTTCGGACCTGACTTTGTTCAAGATTTTCAGGCTGAACTTCAGAAATTGCAACTCGGCGACTCGAGCATGGAACAGTAGAAAACCCCCGTTCGGCGGGTTTTTCTGTGCCCTCATCTCTTGCTTGTCCGCAATAAACATGATAGAAGCTGACCGATTAAATCAAGAAGAGGCTCTTCGGCTACAAGCTCTTGCTAAACGTGTCCAAAGTCAGGTAGAATCGGCTAAGTCAAGCGACCAATCGTTAAAACAAGTGGTCACTACGGCACTCACTGACCAAACAAAAGTCAGTGCTGAAAGTGATGGTCAAAACCAAACAATCACTAAAGAAAATGCTGATAATCAAAAAGCATATGAGGATGCTGTTAAGGCTACAGAGGCTAAAAATGCTCAAGCACAGGCTACATATGAGGCTGAGAAGACTCGCATTGCGCAAGAGAATGCTAAAGCCGTCGCTGACTACGAGGCAGAAAAAGCCAAAGTTTTGGCTCAAAATGCTGAAAGTAAGAAGACCTACGAGGACGCACTCAAACGTATTGCGAGTGAAAACCAACAAGCTAAAGAAGCTTATGATGCAACCAAACAAAAGGCTGAATCTGAACTCCACACAAAAGAATGGAATGATACTAAGCTTATTGAAGACGCTAAATCAGCAGGTGTCACCATTCGACCAGCTAAGGTCGTCGATAAGGGTACTGTGAAAGAAAGTGATTTGACTGCTCTTGGTAATGAGTACGACAAGGCGTCAGCTGAGGTTCGTGCGAAGTTGGAAGCCGCTAAGAAAGAATTAGCTAAAGCTAATGTGGAATTCAAAGCCAGCAATGAGCTCAAACAGTTCGTCACAGATCAACGCGCAGCTATCAAAGCGATTATTGACGAAGACAATGCGAAGGCGGATACGACCCACATTCGTACGGTTATCAAAAATGGTCCTGTGATTGAGAATTCAGATACGCTCAAACAAGAGTATGTGAAATTGCTTGAAAACGCTCATGGTGATCGCGCTCGTGTTTATCGCGAGGCGTTCGAGTATTATACTTCCAAAGGCTTGTCCGATAAGGAGGCTTATGAACGCGCTCGTCAATCGGCTTCCGTCTATTTCATGTCGATTTCGCGAACCATTGAAGATTATAAGAAATCTGTGCTCGCGACCAGTGCTACCAAAGTTGTTGAGGTGCCGATTGATGGGAAGTTACCAATCTACCTATCGGTACTAATGTCCGCGATGAAAGTAATCCAGATGCTGTAGCGTTTCGGAAGGCTGTTGATGCCATCGAAAGTGAAGTCTACAAGATTTGGAAGTCGAATGAGGTTGTTGAAACTCTTCGAACTGCGAACTCAAGTGTAGGCACGGGTCCCGGTGCTACTTTGTCAGATAATTATGATGAGGACTTGAAGAAATATGAAGCGGGCCAGGAGAGCCTGGAGAAGCTTCGTTCGCATTTCCGACGAGGTCTACACGATACCGATTTAGTCATGATGAATAATGATAACATTCGTTCTGAAGCTGGTGCATACGCAGTTTCGGCAGCGTCTCGTGTCGGTCGTGGTGGTAATCAAAAACGCCTACATCAACGAAAAACAATATGGAAATTGTCAAATCCTCGGACTCTGTGCAGTTCTTGAAGAGTGCACACACCGATTCAGGGGCTATGTTCGATGTTCGACATGGTGTTGAAACGTCGAAAACACCTGTCTACTTCCAGCTAGCCGAGGCCCGAAACCCGTCAGTCATGACTGAGACAACCTTGGTACGTATCCCTAAAGGGCAATCTATCACTGTCAAATATACTCTTAAAAACGGACAAGCTTATCTTAAAGGGAAACAATCTAAGGATAACACTGTCGCCCAATTCTTCGCCGAAGAAACCGCGGCCCAATATAAGAAAGAATCGAAAAAGCTGACGGACGAGGACATCCAGGATGTCTATACGATTGAAGCTACTGTTACCAATAACGGAGCGGTCCATGATGGTGATATTATCGTGGGTGTACGAAATAACACGGTTAGCCCATTCTACGTCGGAGTATCTAATGGGTCTCGACCAAGTGATCGCATCCAATGGAAACTGCCTCAAGATGAGCCGTCTATGGCGTTCAACTACCGATTGGATACATCTTTCCGAAATCAGAAGGGTCAATTGTTGGCGGTCGGAGTCCCTCAAGGAGAATGGGAGCAAAAACCCAATATGTACCATGGCGAACAGATGGGCCATACAATGCGATTGAAATCATCTGCATACTATGTCACTGGCAATTTTGTACCATTGGATCAAGCTGAGGAGCTGGAAATGGTCGATAAAACCGATATTCAAATCCAGCTTGATTCTGACACCCCTGCGTCCAACCTAAAGTGGAAGGGGTACGCTTTTGTGAACGACCCCGTGACGGGGTATCCGATTTCGTTACCTGTGGGTTGGAAAGATAAATACATGTGGAAGACATTGAAAACTGGTATGTCTGACGCCACAACCTTCTCCACGACGCACAAAACATATAACAAGGTGCTTCTTGATTGGGGTGCGAGAGATGACATGAACAACTGGTCAACCCTTCACGAAACCGGGGCCTTCGTGTATCACCTGTCACAATCAGTCAGCGGTTTAGTCGATTTTGACTTCACGGTTGTTCCACGACCTATCAAACCACCGACAGAATTAAAGATGCCGAAATTAAATGTGGATTTCGTTCGGGAAGTAACGTTACCGCAACCGAAACCATCCGCCCCTGTGGATCCTGTGACGGTGGCATCTATTGAACCCGTGAAGTGGGTGGCCAAGTACACCAAGCCATATACCGAAAAACCTCCGGTACCAAAAGAAAACCCGGTAGAACCGCCTATTCTTCCCGAACCGAAGAAGCCAGAAGAAAAACCGTTACCTACGCCTCCGAAAAAAGAGGAACTTCCAAAACGTCCAGACTTGAAGGCTATTGCATCAGGCTCTAACTCCTTTGTGGTTCGCTCTCGTAAAAGCTGTTCGACCAACAATTGCTGTTGAACGAGTTCAGTACGTAGCTGAGTCGTCGTATCATCAGCTAATTCACTCGTTGTCCGCACACGTAATGATGTGAAACGAGCTGGTTCTGGAAATAGCTTTATTATCCGTCGTTTGTGACCATAACCAAACCTTAGACATCGTCTAGGGTTTTTCTGTACCCGTGTCCCCTACAAGTTCCTAATGTAGTATCACTCATCGATTTATATGACAAATAGAAAAACCTTAGACGATGTCTAAGGTTTTTGTTTATCCTTCTTGGAAAATTTCCTGGATACGTTGGTTGAGAGTTGTGTTCTTGCTCACCAATTCGGATAATTTGGCAGGTTTCACATCAAACTCGGTATTGTATCCATCGTCAAGTTGTTCGTAGGTTCCGACACGAACACCAGAGATAACGATGTTATAAACTTTCACCATCCCCAGCTTTTGGAACCATTTGAACACCCTCAACAGGGAGGTTGTCGAGAACACCTTGTAGGACGGTCTCAAGCGCGTCACGGTGGTAGGAGTTCATGATATCAAACAAGAGGTCCCCTGAGTCATAACCCGTATAATTCGGGTTCTTAGTGGCTTCTTTTGTGATATTTTTGGTGAACTCTTCTGGTGTTAAACCGCGTGTTTCCACTTTGAGTTTCTCCTCTTTTGGATATTCACGACGCATCGAATTGATGAACCGTGAAACAGCGATGACATCATAACCCAGAGGGTTATTGTCTTGCTTGTCGCGATAAATTTGGGTCAAATCACGCAACTCTTTGTCCATAGCACAACGAACAAGTTGTTCTTTAAGGGCGTTCAATCGAGTAATTTTCTCACCCTTGTCCGCCTTCTTATCCTTAATGACCAGAAGGGCGTTCATCATATCTTCAGCGATGTCCGCATAAGACGTCGTATTAGCCAAATCTCGGCGCTCAGTGCCAACGCGACGTTCGTATTCTTCGAATACCGTGTTCATCATCAGGTTGGCCAGATCACCATTACGCTCGTTCACAGTAACGTTATGCTTGGCAGCAATTTCAAGGTAAGTTTTCTTCACTTCCTGAGCAATTTTCGCTTGGGCAACTAGGGCCTGCACCATAGCTTCACCATCAATGATATTTTCGAGGATGTTGACGGAGTCCGCATCGTTGGTTGACGGTAAGGTGTTATCGGCGTATGGCCCTGACTTCGGTTGTGGAAGTCGCGTGTGGAGCCCAGCAGCCATTGGTGTAATGGTGTCTAATTTGTTTAAGATAGCCATTTCACCCTGCGAGAATGTGATGGAATTACCAGGAGCAGCGTTCGCAAGGAACAACAACTCATTTGATGTTAGAGCAGTTGTTTCTTCAACCCCGGTGTTGTAGGTCATAACGGGTTCACCGACGGTCACCATATCTCCAATTTTATGAGCTACTGAACGCCCTTGATTTCGGGTGATATGTTTGGTACCGGATAGTCGTACCAACTCATTAATCAACTCTTCGTCGTTTGACTTCAAGAAGATGGTGTTTGCCGAGTTCGCACGGATAATCTTTTCAACGTCTTCTCCGTATACGGAACGAAGTTGTTGGAAGGATTGCAATACGAAGGTCAATTGCAAATCTTGCCCCAAGGCGATAGATGTCACCGTATCGATATTTGGGATACCGTTTTCACCAGAACGAATGTTACCGAACTCTTCCAGCATAAGTCGTGTTCCGACAATCGGTTTCCGATTGGTTTTCACAACATATGAGTCCGCATAGATTTCATCAATGATTTGTTTGATGATAACCAGAACGTGACGTTGGTATTGTTGCAAGTGTGGTGGTGTGATCGCAAACAAGAACTTAGGTCGCTCACTATAGAACACCTGAGAGGATGCGATGATCGGCGATTGTACCTGTTTCAACCCTTGAGTCACGTAGTCAATCTTGGTCGATGCATAGGTCGATACTTTCGGCTCTTTGGTGATTGGGTCGAGCTCGACAAGGAGTCCTCCAGACACAACCTTTTTCTTGGTGATTGGGTCGATGATGTAACTGACACCACCTGCCGTCTTGTACCCTTTAATGAATTGGAAGTAGAAGGTTTTGGCGATAGCCCCTTCTGTTTTGATGTCCAGCTTCAAATAGGTATTGTCCGTTGGGAAAATCCCTTTCAGATAACACCAAGTCCAGTTGGATGGGCTAATACGCTCTTCGTGCTCAAAGTCGCTCCCCTTCATCTTCGTGGTGAAGTTCTTATCCTTATAACATGACCAGTGTGCCAGTTCTTTTGTGATACGGTATTCTTGTACGAATTCAGCATCGAATTGAACACCGAACCGGCGAGGGAAGGCCATACCACCGACGTCAAAGGCGTCGGTAAGAGAGCCACTCATAAGGGCTCGTGTGGTGTTATCCGCATAGACAGATAACCCCGTCATAAGGGATGCGTAGATACCTGCCAAGGTTTGTGGTGCACTTGCAATCTGTTGATGGCGTTGTTCGCAGTAATCGCTTGACTCCGCAAATTATTGGTAGGAAGCATAGCCACCGCGTCAAACGCAAGGGTGAATAGGTCCTTCTCGGCAACCGGTGGTGCCGATGGGTCGATATTAATAAAATCGACGTCTTTGGAAATCTTTGCCGCCAACTCACCAACAAGGGAGTAGACGTTAAAGAGGGTGATTTTGGAGTAGTTCTCATTGACGGATTGCTCAATCAATTCAGGAGCTACGTTGTTCTTATAGCCTAGATAGCGGATATAGCGCTCTTGGTCAATATAGACGGAGAAGAGCATATAGACCGCACGGCGGAACATGTTACCCGCAGCGGGGTTCCAGATTTCACCGTTGTCTGGCCACAAGGTATCCACAATCCCGTCAATCAAGGCTTGCCCTTTTACGTCGTCATTTCGACGGAATTTTTGAAGGGCGTTGATGAGGGGGTTAAATGTGTTTGTTAAGTTCGGGTTCATCAAGTTGAACTGGATGACTTCGTAACCCCGAACCGTTGCTGGGTAGTAATATTTACCGATCAATTCACGTATGTTCACACTCGGTCGCAAGCCGAATGCAGCTTTTTAAGCATCTTACGCTTTCACGCAAGTCCAGATCATTTGTTCACCTCTTTCGAGGGACGGATTTTTCTTCCCGCATTAGCTTCGGGTTCTACTCTCCCACAAGGAGATGATCGTTGAATGTCCTAACGAGTAAAGAGCCACTTTTTGGAGCCAGATGTATAGATCCGGTCATATCCGCGCTTAGCATCCGTGCGGTGTGGCATTTCAGTTTCAATGTATTTTTCGATGTCTGCTTGAGTGGCAAAGGTTCTATGGTCGCTCAGTTTAGCAACTACACCTGATTTGGCACCCCATTTGGTGGCGATTTGCCAAGAATACGTGTCCAGCGGGTCTGTCCATGAAACGAATCTCAACGAAGGCCCTGTTTCACCAATTAACTTCCCTGCTTTTTCATACCCATGACCGTCTCCTAGGTCATTATCTGAAAAGGTCATGACTGTTTTGGTTTCAGGATGTTCCCGAAAGACGTTCTTGATGAACTTCGAGACACCTCCAAGGATTTGTACGGTTGGTGCAAAACATAAGCGTTTAAGCTCAGCGTCATTTCCCTTCCAAACAAAGGATGCGGCTGCAACGAGTTCGTCATGATGATAAAAACCCCAATATTCTTTGGCCCTAGCGTTTCCTCGTGCGTGGTGTTCATCAATGAATGCTCTAGCTTGCTTTGTATCTTTGACAGGTTTCACGGTGACTTGTCGTGCACCGATCTTTTGCTTACCGGCAAATAACCGAGCTAAGAGCCGTGGCCAAGTCGTTTTCAAAAACGTTGTCGGCTCCAAATCTTGCTCCCACCATTGAATAAGGGTAATGCCTGCGTCTTTAGCTTTTTGGTACTTATCGAAATGATAAGTTTTACCTTTGATGTGCCCAAACATCACTCGACGGCTATCTGTAGCGTACAGATTGCTGTTGTGGGTTTGGTTGGGGTTGCATTCAATTCCGAGGTTGAACTCGGGTAGGTAGAAGTCCAACTCCAAACCATCAAGCGCAGTGCGATTATTTCGTTTGTAGGCAATATTCGATGCATCTAACTGCGCCATGACCAATCGTTCATAGTTAACCGGTACTTTGGCTTTGCCTTCGGTCCGTGTTCTCGGCCTTTTTGGTTTACCTAACTCAAAGGCATAGGCTACACCATAGGTCTCAAGCATACTTTGCTTATGCTTCTCACGAAGTTCTTCAGACTGCATGTTGTGTTCAACACCGTAGCGTTCTAACATGGTCTGCTTTTGTTTCGCGCGTACTTCTTCGTTGAAGGATGGATGGTCTGTACCGTAGAGCTTCTGACTTGTTTTCTTCTGGGCGCTCTTTTTGTGAGCTTTCCACAAAGGCTCGATGTCCTGTGCAAAACAAGCGGCGAAGACCTTTTTCAAATCCTTGTAGTCGAGCCCGTATTTGACAGATAAATCGATTCTGTCTAGTTCGCCTCGGCTGTAGGCTTCGATATCCGCCCACAACTCTGATTGTTCTTGGTGCTCGTTAATGAAGGCTTCCATGGCTTTCGCTTTTGAAAGTCGTTTTGGTTTTTGTGATAGAATTGTTTCAACATCATCTTGATTCACGACGACAGTCCGTAACCATTCAGGCCGAACGTGTCCGACCGTGTACAGACGGGTGATTTCATCTGGAGTCAATTCTACTTTTGGAAAATACATTGTTGTGTTGGGTAATTTTGTTAATTCTTCAGTTTTCTTCATATCTAAAGTATATCACAAAATTTGCCCCTTGTCTACTCGTAAGGGTCACTGCTAAACTGCGTTATTGCTCCGACAAGGAAGGTTTTCACCATCTTGTCATCTTCACTCTTTTTTCTGCTTTCGCGACATTCACGCCCACACTCTCGTGTCACGTTGTAGTGGTGAAGCTTTAGGCTTTCAAAGCAATTAAACCGTAGGTTTCCGCCAATCGCTTGACGGACCGGGCTAACACCCTTAGGATCGGTTGTAAAGATATTCCACGGGTCTTTCTCCCGTGTCCAGACATCAAATGCTGGTTCGATATATGTTTGACCCTTACCACCCCTCGTGATTGCGATTAATATCGTATTCACGGGTCGTCGGTCATAGAAGTAGACGCCTGCTGGTCGAGCGGTTTCTGTGTCCAATACATAAAAGTTATTGTTAATGACATCAGCCAGCGTATCATACTCCATACGACCGTATTCGCCGACACGTTTGCCAGTTTTTCGGTCTTTTGGGTTGAAATCATAATCCCTGGCATCGTAGAAAATACGAAACTCCCGAGGGACACCACTCATATCGTATAGTTTGTGAGCCAGTTCTTCGTCGAACATTGGTTTCGTTTCATAGACGATGTTTCCATCCTCATCCCGTTTGATAAAACCGTCGACTGTTTTGTCATAGACTGGCACCTTGATTTTCTTAATCCCTTTATTAGACATCATAATGTGACTCATAAGGGTTGATGCGTGTCCGTCAAAACCGAGCCCCGCATCAGGTGCGACGTCGAGCTGTAAGGCCAAGTGGTCCACCGTACGGACGTAAGCGTCATCAGGTCGGTCTTCCATGTCATCATCAATATGGATGGCGTTTTTAATCAACCACTGTGCTCGTGTCTTCTTGTACACAACTCCGCAAATAATTGGTGTTGCGATGATGGCTAATGGGATGTACCATTTTAGTAACCCATAATTGTGCCAAAATCCTGTCTGCAACTTCTCAGGCTTCATCATGTTGTTTAAGGTCATCAATAGATACTGAAGCATGATTCCGAGGAAGATCACCCCCGCGGGTGGCCCAAAGTAGGATACCGGCTTGTACCATTCAGGGTCTGGTCCGGCCTGCCGCTTCTTGACCCGGTTTAGTTCCTTCTTATTATCCTTTTTATTGCGGGCGTTGATGGTGTACTGGGTATAATCCCGCTCCGCGTGACGTTGCTTCTTGCGTCGCCTAGTGGATAGCGAGTCTGACGCCCTCGTAGCAGCTCCTTGAGCTATCTGGGTCGCTCGACCCGTCACGCTGGATAATTTATCCTTCCAATCCATGTGTCACCTCCCGTAACAGCTCCTGCATCCTTTTTGGTGGATGAGTGAGGCGCGTGATTTCAAGGCTTGGTGGGTCCGTTCCTTGCAACGCGATGGTTGACAACTTATCCACTAAGTAGTAAGGGATGGTATCCAATCTACTTCGTCCGTGTTTATAGTTGTAAAGCGTTGTGTAAGGAACCCCTGTCAACTTGGACAAATAGGGCAACTCGCTCTGTTCGAGTAGGGTTGCAATATCCGCCAAGGTCAAATGCTTGGTTCCTGCCATTTACAAGCTCCTTTCTTATTCATGCCCTTAGGCATCTTATATAAAGTATAACATATTTCTGGTTAATTAGCAAGAACCAGCATGGCAGGAGGTTCTAACTGTTCGAGTTTCCGAACAATAAAAAACCTGAAACAGGTCAAGTTTGTAGAATTGGACGATTTTGGATTGAAATTTTGGATTTTTGAAAGCGGTAACAAAACCGGTGTGAAGCAATTTGTCATTGTTTGAATATCAAAAGTATCGACTTCACATCGGACCACTCTTCAAAATTTTTTCTAACTCAGTTGAATTAGAGTAGAAAGTCAGTCATAGCAAGGGGTTGTAAGCGCTGACATTTAATCCAAATCAGAAATCCAAATTTCTCCAAATCTCCCCAAATTAGCCTAAAAGAGAGGGGTTTTTGTTCGAAATAAATCATATTTTAAGCTTTGAACACCATCTTTTGGGGTCATTGTCGACGTCCTGATTATTACCAAACTCATCATCCAAACGACAAAATGTTCGGATTTTCCTCTGTCGCCAGGTTGTCAAATTCCTGAAATTGTGATATAATAAACATAAATCAAAATAGTAAAGGATGCTTTATGGACTATATTCTATTATTCATGCTGTCGGGTTATTTTGCCCTCGTGTTGGCACTCCTCATCGGCATCATCGCTGTTGAGTGGATTTTGTTTGAACGTGCAGGTGAACCTGGATGGAAAGTATTGATACCCTTCTATGATAGCTTTATCCGACACAAAATTGCCTTCGGAGAAGAATCCAAATGGTACTGGTTTCTTATTCTAATTCCTGGCTACGGTATTTATATGCACTATGCGTTCACTCGCAGTTATGGATACAGCACGGGAATGGCTATCTTGTCCGTGTTCTTCCCTACGGTCGTATCCATCGTGATGGTTCTTCAAAAGGCTGAATACGAAGGCCCTATGACCCATACCTTCAAACAATAAAATGTCTGTTATAACAGACATTTTTTCGTATTGTCCGTTATAACAGACATTTTGTGGATTGTCCATTATAGTAGACATTTCAATTGTCTGTTATAACAGACAATTGGTTCAGCTAATTTCCAAAAATCCCATGCGAGTGGGATTCGTGTTATAATAGTAGTAGAAAACAGAAAGGAAACGCTTTATGATTAACCAACAAATTAGCGACATGATGCGCCGAGATGCTCATTTTCGAGAGCGTATGGAAGAACATGGCTACTCCAACAAACCTATTGTCGCCGTTATTGATTGGGGTGCAGAGACCATTTTCACTCAGCAAACCAACTACACGTTCAATAACGTATCGTCTGATTATTTGGACTTGTTCCGTTCAACCATGACACAAGCGTTCAAACGAACTCCGCTGACGGAGGATGCAGTCGCACTGGCTGATGAATTGGTGGAATCAGCCCCTGAAATTCCACATAAAAAAGCTCCAACACGCATGTCTAGGGATTTGTTCCACAATATGTTCATGTATGAAATGCTATTATTGAATGAACTGGAAGAGCACTTGGAGCTATCTGAGGACAACACCATTCATTTAGTGGATCAGCACGCTTTGACGCAAGGTGTCGACCATATGAAAAAGCAAATTCTAAAGGAACAACCCAAGCGTCCAGAAATGGAGCTGACACTATGACCTTGGAAGACCTCTCTCAAGCATATTTCGGGACGCCTGATTACGAATCGGTCTTGTCTGAATTGGCTCCGTCGTCCATGTTAGTGAGACGATTCAAAGATGAGGCGCGTAAACAAAATTTATTACCAGAAAGGAAATAAAATGGCAAAAAAACGACCTTACGTTAGTAAGCTCAAAATGATTCTCCCAGAACGTTCCATGACTGACTGGGCGGATCAGATGACAGAATTTGAAGCAGAGGAGCTTCTATCTTATATCAACCGACCTAACCTCTCGCTTTATCCAGACCGTACGACAGTCCCTTACGGTTTGAATGTTTCGACAGAGTTCGGGTCTATTCATTTGGATCACACGCTCAAACGTGTCGACAAAGTTTATGTTGGTGCTGTTGCCTTCGAACCTGTATCCAATGATATGGAAGTGATGAATACACTATTGGATGGCAATCCAGCTGATGCGCTGCAACCTCGCACGGCGGTTCGTTCACGTTCTGGTCGGGGACGTCGCGTTCGTAACTACCGTGAGAACGAGGTCCCATTTGAAGATGTAGCATCGCGCGCGCGTGAAGACCTTGAAAAAGCTGGTTTGACCTATGCCACTCTTTTCACTGAAATGTCTAGTGTGTTCTCAGGGAAAAACTTCGACATTGGCGATGTCATGAATGAGTTGCGTACGAATCAGGTGGACGAATCAGATATTCCTCGATTCTTGACGGAGGATTCCACTTATAAGCGCGAAATTGTTTCTCAACTTTATGGATTGACCTACGGTACCGCCCAACAAGACTATGAATTCTCACCCGTTCAAGCGGATGATTCCTTCCTCGGTCGGTTGATGACTCGCCTAGGTGTAAGCTGAGTATGATGAAAATGGGGGTTTAGTCGGTGACGACATTACCAATCTTCCAAATGTGGACGAAAACGTGTTCTCCAATCAATCGGTTCGGTATATTCCATATCACATCGGTTACTTTGCAGAAGGTGAAGGTACCCGTGTTGAACGCTTGCGTCATATCGACCCTGTTGAGCGTGCGATTTCAGCTGTCGAATTGCAATACAAACTGACAACTGGGGATGTGAAGTTCAAAACCTTGCTCGATGTGTCTCGTAATCTCCCTGATTTCGACAACCATCCTTATGGTAAAGAAATTTTAGAAACGTTCAAACGCAAAGTCGTGCTGGATAAATCGTACCTTCAAACTAACTCACTCGTCGCTGAATACCAAAATCGTGCAGATGATTTAGGTGCAGTCGCGCTGACCATGCTGGACGATGACGCCAAAGGTCTGATTGATCCGCTTGGTACGTCAAACGGTGGAAATATGGTGCTATCTTCTACTTGACAGAGGACGCTCAGTTCAATCCTGATGGAACCTTCACTAAAGGTGAAGCGGAACATTCTCCTGTTGGCTATGTGATGAAGAACTTCAATATCGACAAGGACAATTTCAACCGCCATCAGATGAGTTTTAATGCCATGTTGACATCCACTGACGTCAAAGTCATGAATGTTGCTTATTCTGAATTTGCTATGTGGAACGCAGAAGATGCCCTCGTGTTAACAGATAAGGGTGCGGAAAAGCTCGGCGCAGCCGCTGGTGATAAATTGACCGACATGCACGGTAATAAGTCCGTATCATCACTTATCATCGACTCAACCATGGACGATGCGACCGCTGAGTCAGAACGTTTGAAGCATGCTGTCGAGTTCGCTAAACTGAACCCCGATCTGGATATGGTTGTATCACCAGTATCCCTCGCATCACGTCTCAATATGGGTGTGGCTATGGAAGGATTGGCGGGTGAGAAGAAAGACTTCCATCTTCCAAACGGTGAGGTCGTGAAAGACGGTATCACCCAAATTGCCTATATGACATTGCCACAGACCGCTGAGCACAAATCTAAAGACTACGGTCAAGAGACAGGGCGTCATGCTAAATATTCAACCTTGTCCGTTGCGCTTTTATCTTCAAAGTTGGCGATGACGCTATCGTGCAGGGTAGTCCATGAAGATGTGCGTAATCATCATATTGATGAAGTTGCAACCCACTTCGATCGCCTCGGAATTAGCTTCAATGACGAAAAAGCCTTACTGCAAGAAGATAATGTGAATGGATTTGTCCCTGACCGTGTAACGGTTGACGCACATGACTATTCCTTCAAATCTCCAGCGGTTGTCCGCTTGTCTCTTCTCAACCAGATGGAAAATAATGCCATCAACATTGATTTGGGTGATATGCAGGTGGTTAGTCCAATGACCGGAGAACCTGTTAAGGATGAATCTGGACGCAATGTCTTACCTATCCGTGTACCTGACGGGGAGACCATTCCATACCGTTATACGGAAGTGTTCAAGCAATTGGCTGTCGGTAATGAACAAGGTCTCCAAGTAGCCTACAACAAAGGCTGTGCGATTGAGCTACAACAACAACAGCTAAAGATAATGCTATCAAAAACATCGATACATGACCTTCTTGAGGGTAGCGAAAACCGAATGATTTCTCCGGACCCACGCTTGCGTTTGGGTCAAGTTACGACATCTATTCCAGATGATCGCATCATCTTCCACCGCGACCCTTGTAGGTAGTCAGGTAACGTTATTTCGATGGAAAACGTCGGTGGTAAACCGTCTAATATGACAGCATATTCATCCGATGACGGTTCTCGCAAAGTCGATGGTGACTTCTGATAGTGATACTGCTGGTTTGAACGGTTTCTCTAGCTTGCGACCGATGATGCTCAGAGATGAGTTCTTCAATAAAGTCATCTGTCTGAACAATCAATCGTTATGTGAAATTCCCTAGGCACCGAGTAGTTCCCACTAAGGCGCGAGCAATACCAGCGGTTTGGATGACAGTCAGGTGACATTGCGGACGGAAAATCCAATATGGAACTAGCGCATATCGTCGAAGGTTTGTGTGACAAATTATTGACTCAGAAATCTTATAGCGCCTATGCCCCGTCATTTTGCCGACGAAAACGCGCTCACGCGAGTAGCTCAGACGCCTTGATGATGGTATCAGAGCAATCGTGCAGATAGTGGTTCGTCACTTTGAATCTGGTTATACAATCAGAAGACCGACTTTGATGGAAAGCCTTGATTGCCAAGTCAGTGGACGGGTCTTGCTGGTTCAACCACCAACAAATTGATTGCTGGGTTCGGCGACAAAACCGGTCGATCCAGAATTGACGCGTGATGGCTGGATGCTGACTTACTCCGCATGCCAGTCAGTTCTCCAGCTTGCAAAGAACGCGGACAAATTGCCTGACATTGATGACAAAATTTCAGCGTGTGAAAAGTAGTCATGGATGGTCATAGTGATTTTGACCGTTCACGAGCGAAATTGCTGGATATCACAGCAGGACTTGCCCCAGAAAGACGCAATCCATAGCCGGTTGATACGGTTTATGACCGTCAACGAAGCGATCGCGAGGAAACCGGTCAACCAATGAATATGCAATTCGGTGCGGTGTTCTCCTCGACAGGTAACTCTAACGCCGCATTCTTTATGAGCGAAACAACCTTACAGCAAACGCATTGAAACAGAAGACGGTTCGACGAAGCTGGGGTTCTCAGTTGAGTGCCGAAAGATTTGGCCCAAATTCTCAGTGACTTTGATGCCCAACAGGGGGTGCATGGACTATAAAACAATCGGAAAACAGCTCCAAATTGAGCAGGAGTTATACAACGATTTGGACGGGGTGTTCTCAGCCGTGAGGCTGGATCGCCCTGATTCAATGAAGAAGCTGAAGCTTACGGGCCTCAAACTGCGTGACCCAAAGGTTATATGACTTGGACGACAATGCGTTTATCAGGCCATCAAAGATACGTCTGAAGCTAAATCACGAAGCTCGTGCCCAGGATATTGAAGAGCTCTCTCGGTGACCTGCGCAATACTGTTTAGACCATTTAGACAGCACTGTTCGTGAGGATAGTAAGCGATTCTTACCGGAAGGATGGTGTATGGTGATTTGCGATTCATCAAAAATACGCCTGAAATTCAGGATAAAATTGACCGCGTCGTTGACCGTCGCGTGGAAATGCTCTCAAATAATCTCTGTTCGGTTGAGGACGCAGATTTTCGACAATTTCGTTCTGTTGACCGGCGAGTGAGATTTGGCTGAGGCCATTCAGCCGTCAATGAAAATAATATGACGCTATCAGAAAGGGATAACGTGCAGATTTCTAAGATTCAACTCGCACCACCGACTATCTGGCTAAAGATTGGTCAGGTAGTGCTGGTGTGACCGAAATCATCTCTACGGATACCATGATTGAGGGTGGTCCTCAGGGTACCTATGTTAGCGGTTATATTGTGTCGAGCAGTGATGAACACGGTAATCGATTTATTAGCACTGACTTACCTGAACCGTTTCGCTTACAAGGGGACGCAAACATGCATGAGCGTGTGACTAGTATTGAAGCTGCTGACTTTGCAGAACTCGAGTCCATGTTGGCTGAAGAGGATGCGAAGGGTCAACAATCGGTGCGCGAGTGGCAGGACTCTATTGTTGCCGAATACGAGCGCGAGCAAGCAATTGCCCGAAAACAATTTGCCCAGAACTATCTGGCATCAGGTGCTCGCAATCTCGATGAGTTCGATGCACGTACGCATGATGCAACATTCGGTCTATCTGATGAAACCCGACAAAACATCATTGACGACCTTAATCAGTATGAAGTGTTTAAGTCTCGTCGCAGTGCTATTAGTCGTGAGATGGATAGAGCTTATGCTCGAAATGACCATCGTACTGACCGGGATTTGAGCAATTTGACGTTTGAGCGAGAAGGTGTTATTCGTGAGATGAACTTGCTAGACCAAGAATACGGCATCACAGAGTCCGCGGAAAAGAAATCTGTAGCTGAAGACCATAAGGTTCCTACGTATGACCGCACTGAGTTCATCGACAAAAATTCGCGTCGTGAGGCTCAGTTTGCTAATGACTTTGGTGAAATCACCGAGGATATCATCGATGCCTTTATGACTGAACTTGACATGCTGAGGGACGATGGTCTAGTGCGATAACTAGAAATGAGGAATTATGACAACATATATTGAAACTATCTAAAAACAGCATGGAGTGCGATTTGTCAGTATCATGTGGAACCTACTGCCCGATATTTATATCGCCATGGGGATTATTTTGATACTCGAGATGAAGAGATGACGTTTCGTCGTCGCTCGGATGATGAGGCGTCAACCAGATTATTGGAAGATGTACGCGACACGCTCAGCAGCGAATATGTCTATCGATTGGTTCAGAAAAGCTATAAGTCAGATAGTGTGTCAGAAGTCTCAGTGGACCAACTACTCGAAGAATCCGTACGTCTGAAGAAATTAGGATTGTCGGAGGTTGAGTTAAGTAATATTGATTATTGGCGAGACGATGATGAATCACTAATGACGGTTCCTAAACCGTGGACCAATAAAGATGCATATCTGGTGGGTACGGGAGCGAATTATCGTATTACCCTCGCACCTGTAGGGGACACGAACAAGATTATCGACAAAGCGGAGGTGTGTATCAACTAACGGACAATGGTCACTGGGTGGACGACCGATATCCCGCAATAGCGACTCTTGGCGCTACTAAAGTGACTCATCAACGACCCACATTCGAAACAAGTCGATTCGCTGTTTCTCAGATTCTGAATCCACAAACAGAGGCTGCAATGAACTGGGATGAAGTTTGGGCGGACTTGGGCGTGACACCAGATGACCTCTCTTTGGGTTAATATAAAAGGCACTCTTCAGGGTGCTTTTCTTTGTAGAAAAACAGCAAAAAAAAGATCGCAAAGCGATCTGACACAGGTGGTAGGAATCGAACCTATTCCACGGATGGACATTGCAGGACTTGAACCTACGACCACTCGGCTATGAGCCGAGAGCTCTGACCAACTGAGCTAAATGTCCTTGTGGCGGGGAAATTTAATCCCCTAGCCAATTTTCAATCCACGCACTCTCATAGTGGGTCCATCCGTTCTCACGCAGTTCTGATTTCCCTACTTCGTGTCATCGGGTTATGTGACGTGAAAGGCCCAATGAGTTACCATACTTCTTCGCTCACTGGTGCGTACGGATTGTTATAATTTGTTTTTAACAGTTCATCTGTTCCGTCGTTGCGACGGTAAACTACACTGACACGAGCTGTATCCTCATCGAGGAACACGAAGAAATCGTGCCCGAGAAGTTCCATTTGAATGACCGCATCCTGTGCTGTCATGGCTTGGACATCAAGACTCTTGATGCGTGCAAATACTTCAACATCATCGATAACGTCTGGTTCATCAAAAGGGACTGTTCTGACCGAACTTTGTTACGATTTTTGCAACTTGGTTTTGTGTTTGCGGATTTGGCGTTCAAGTTTATCGACAACCAAATCCAAACTGCTATACCAGTCATTAGACGTTTCTTCCGCTCGGAGAGTGAAGTTTTTGTGAGGGATTGTCACTTCCGCTTTCGCACGTTTGTTTGGATATACTGTAGCATTTACGTGTACGGTCACTGTCTCGCCGTCAGAGAAATATTTCTCTAATTTGCTAAGTTTAGTTTCCGCATAGTTACGGATAGCGTCAGTGATGGCGATGTTTTCACCGCGGATATGAAATTTAAACATATATTACCCCCTTTTAGGTGTTTGGTTACGTGCTAAAAGTCCCAGTCGTCATCAGTCATTTCTTCGACGTTTACAGGGACAACATAGGAGTCGCCCTTGACGGAGAAGAAATCATGATTTTTAGATGAGGTGTTGAGCGCGTTTTCAATGATTGGGTTGATTGGTCCGTGCTCAAAATATGCTTCACGACCCAAGTTTTGTAGTGCTCGATTACCATTGTACTTGACATAGTCAATCACTTGTTCAGCCAAGTCAATTTTATCATACAACTCATGAGTGAAGGCGACTTCGTTTTGGAAAAGGTCTTCTAGGAGTTCATACAATTCTTCGTCGGCCTTGGCTTGTTCCTCCGGTGTCAAAGTTTTGTAAATTTCTTGAGCAGAATATCCGACACAAGATCCGTGCAAGGTTTCATCCAGCATGATCTTACGAATAATTTCTCCTGAGGTTGTCATTTTTCCTTGCCCAGCTAAATATAGAGGGTAGAAAAATCCAGAGTAGAACAAGAATGATTCCAAGAATACGGAAGCTACGTGGGCCATATAGACATCATAGGCACTTGGATTGAGTGTCACTAGTTTGTTATATCGCTCTACGATTCGCTCAGCCTTGTAGGTTAGACGTGGGTGAGTTGGTACCCATTCATCCAAAAGATAGTCTGTGTCTCGTGAGTCCAACAAGGACGTAAAGATGGTCGAGTAGGACTTGGCGTGGACGCCTTCAATAAACGACATATAGGCATAAACCGCTTGTAAGCGCATGTCTTCTACATGCATACCGAGTACGTTCATTCCTAGGTTTCCTTGCTGGGTGTCGAGCCCTGTGAGCCCGGCCAACACTTTCTTATAGGTATCTTGTTGTTCAGGGGATAGTGCGTTCCAATCTGCAATATCCTTTGATACTTTGAATTCGGTGTCTAGCCAAAATTGTTGGATGTTTTGATTCCAATACATGAAAATCAAGTCATCTTGTTTGTTCCAGTTTACTGCTTTCATTTTGTTCCTTCCATTGCATGCATGACCCCGAAGGGTCATGCTATTAAATACTACAGCTTGTACATTCTTCTACTGAGAGGAGTTTGTTCCGTGTGTAATACAATGATTTCAAGCCTTTGTGGTGTGCGTAGGCATAAAGTCGTGCCAGTTCTCGAGTTGAGATAGTTGGATTTACATAGAGGATTGTTGAAATTCCTTGGTCGACGTGTTCCTGAATGACGGAGACCAAATCAATCAGTTTCATCTGGTCAATTTGGTAGGCCGATTGATAAACAAGGGCCGTCATTTCATCGAGAAATGGCATAGGATAGTAGGTTTCACTGTTCCCATAGGCACGTCGTTCAATCAAATCCACAATTGGCATAACACTTGAAGTTGCATTTTGCACGTAGGAGATGGATTGTGTTGGTGCGATTGCTAAACGATAGGCATGGTAAAGACCGTGTTTTTTCACACGACGAGCGAGCTGAGCCCAATCTTCACGTGTTGGTAATTCAATTCCTTCAAACAAGTCTTTGACAATTGGTGATACCGGCAAATGATCATGTGTGGTATATTTTACAAAGTATTCGCCTTTCGCGTATTCTGATTTGTCAAAGTCCTTAAAGGTTTTTTTCGTTTTGCGAGCAATATGCATAGATGCGAGGATGGAGTAGTAGTTCATGGCTGCGAAGAACACATCCGCAAACTCTTTTGGTTCTTCACTATCGTATCGAATGAGGTTTTTCGCCAAGTATCCGTGCAGGTTCATGACACCTAATCCGACTGAGTGTAATTCTTCATTAGCTTTTGTGACTCCAGGCGCTCCTTGCACATGGCTCATGTTGGACACTGCGGTTAGGGCTTTCATTGCGGGGAATACTGCCCCATAGATGTCTTTTGCTTCCATGACGTTTGCGATGTTCAAACTACCGAGGTTGCATGAAATATCTCGCTTGATGTCCCAACCATCGAGTTCTCCTAAGTTTCCAATTTCTGAGACTTCTTGCAACTGCTGAATTTCTACGCACTGTCCAGTCAAAATGCCGTTGAACATACCCATATGTCGTTTCGGCTCTGCGAAACAGTATGTATCATGCAAACCTGGCAATGGATCAACAGATGTCACAGTGATGAATCGTGTAGCTTGGCGTTGTCGTGGTGTAAGAGTTGCCGGTAACTGGATTCTCTTTAGGTCGAGTCCGAGATCTACTAGTTTTCTCAATTCATCGTAACTCACGAGTAACCGATAGGTTTGTTGACAATAGTATAATTCATTTTCACCCTTATGATTTGGTAATGAATAATACCCTTCATCTCTATTGCTTGAAATTGTTGAATATACTCCTAATTCTTGTAGGAATAGTAATAATTCTTGTAGAAATGGTTTATCACTCGATGCCAGTTGTATTGACAAACAGCCTTGATTATCCGTCAAGGTCGCATCAGCATCCAACAAACCAGATAACCACGCCATTTTTGAGGATATTGAGTAGGTGGTTGGTAACACATGTTTTGGTATCAACGCTCCTGATGGGATGTGATATGTAATGCGTCCATTGCACGTGCTTTTTGATGCATATGGTAATTCATCCATGATGGGTTCTAGCATTTGTTTCGGTGGATATAGATAGATAATATCCCGTTGATATGTGGTGCCCCGGTTAGAGACCGTCCCGTCACCTGTGAAAAATCCAGATTGATAGGCAAATGGTAATGCAATCTGATTTTGTGATACATCACTCGGTAAATCATATTTGATTAGTTTGTCACCAGGTTGTAATTCATAAGCTCGAACTTCCTCGGGTTCTAAGTGATAATCTTTTTGGATGTAGAATTTGTGATACGGTGTACAGTCTAAATACATATTATTAGATAATTGTACACGCATGAGTTCTTGCTCTGTACCAGTTTTTCGAATTGGTGATTTTGACCATTCATTGCCATTCCACACATGCAAATCCTGACCGTCAACTGATTGGATATCAATATATCCTTTCTCTTTGGTCAAGATTTGCGTGTCACCAGAAACACAAAGGTTGGAGATCTTAATATCACCAATATCTTTAAGTGCGTGTGCTTTATTGGCATTGTCGCGGAACATTAAGTATGGATACCCTGATTGCAACTGCATTTTCGCAATTTGGTTTAGGATTTCACGAGCAGAACCTTCACGTTTCTTAATTCGTGGGTCTGCTACTAAGACGTCATACATTTTAGTCATATCCATGTCATCCAAATGAACCTCATAGTGTTTGAACACATTGTGTGGATAGAACATATAGAATGGCTCGTTGGTTCGCGCCAAGTGCATAAATTTATCCAGAATGATGACCCCTGTTGAAATGGTCGCAAGTCGCAACCCTTCATCAGCGTTCACCTTTTTCGTGTCCAAGAATTCCGGCAAATCAGCGTGGAATACGTTCAAATACACAGCTCCGGCGCCAGGTCGTTGTCCTAATTGGTCCGCATATTGGAAACTATATTCTAAGGATTTCGCTACAGGCACTACTCCCTTTGCACAACCTTCTACGTCTTGAATCGACTCTCCTCGTGCACGCAAACGTGAAAGGTTGAGTGCAACACCTCCACCGTTTTTAGATAGGGTTCGTGCAACAGATTCGTTGTAATTGATGGAATTCAAACTGTCGTCAAGCGATAGTAGATAGCAGGATACCAATTCCCCACCGCGCGAACGACCCGCGTTCATCATGGTTGGTGTCGCTGGTTGATAGAGTTGGCGCATGAGACTGTCTAACAATTCAAGAGCGAAATAGTTATCACCTTGTGCTAAGTAAAGCGCGACAATAACCATGTGCTGTTCATAGTTCTCGAGATATTGCTTTTTATCGTTGGTTTTTAGCGCATAACCTCCATAGAATTTGGTTGCGGCCATGTAGGACGCGAATTCAAAGTTATAACTATAAGCCTTTTTGGTGATTTCTTTCAAAAAGTGTTCGTCGTAGAGGGTGAAACAGTCAAAGTAGAAATCGTTTTCTACCAGCCAAGATAGTCGTTCTAATTCGTTAGGGAAGCGTTTTGTTTTAGACTCCACTTCCTCAAGGTATACGGCCAAAGCTTCCTTATCCTTGGCAAGGTCATAGAAACCATCCACTTGTCGTGTGATGGCATTGTTTAGTTCAATATGATTCACTAATTTTCTCCTTGTACTAAATTGAGGTGGTCCTCCACCTCTATTCATTATATCATAGAAGTGACCCAAAGAAAACCCCTGATTTTAATCGGGGAGGAATTAGAGCCGTCCTTTCTATAAATTAATTGTTTTTGTTACGTATTAGCTACGCATTGACGTATCGATTAGTCAAATAAGCATTTGTATGTGCTAATAATGTTAATTTGTTGTACATTCGATTTTCATCTTTTGAGCCTTCGACAGAAACAAGAGTAAATGATCCCGAACTTCGACGACCTTTAATGTAATAACGATGGTTATTAAAACATACAAGATCATACAGTTGAAAACCGAAGACAGTTGTTGATAGACTCTCGGCTTTACGTACATGTCCCTTTACTGAAGGTTGCACGATGTAATTGACGATTATGCCGACGCATTTTCACCTTAACAACTGTTTGACTCATAGATGGAACGGTTGCAAAGCCGGTGATGCATTTGGCGTCAATATGATGAGATTTTGGAAGACCTGCTTGAATCCGGTTATATTTTGTAATATAACCGTATGTCATTTTGACATTTGGATATCTTTCTTTAATAGCATCATATAAAGACCATCTTGTAGCATTCATATAGGCCATGTATTTAAACAATCGTTTTTCATTCGGCAATTGTTTTAATTTTGCAGCCGCTTGTTTAGCCGGTAAGGTTTGCCGAATGAACTCTTCTGCGGTTGATGTCCCTTTTGTTTCATTACAATCATGACAAGATAAGGTCAAATTATCAATGCGATTAGAACCACCTCTTGATTTCGGAAGCATGTGTTCAACTTCGAAACCAGAAACTGTTTTTCCACAATAGAAATATTTACGTCCATGTTTTTCAAGTAGGTAATTGCGAATATTGTAACCTTGTAACGTACCTTGCTGGTATTCAATACCGGAGATATCCGGATTTTTAATTTTTTGAATATCAAATTCATCGGTTTCAACAAGGATTGTTTCAATAGGGAAGTAACGATGAATATGGTCGATTTCATTCACTTGTACAGCTACTTTTTGTTCTAAAGATGGAGGTAACCAACCCTTTTTCTTATTTTTGCGGTTACTAAATCGTGGTTTACGGTAACGTGTTTTTCTAGAACGACGATTTTGTCGATACATATGTCGTTCTGAGAGACGGTTAGAAATGTCATTCCGAGCAATGACTTCAGCGCTATAATATTCACGATGTTCATTAGTTACAGAGTAACCGGAATGAATAGCGCCACTATCAACGCCAAGTGTCATCGGTTGAATAACATGCGTATCAGGCTCATAATCCAACTGGATAGTGAATGGCTCATATGATACGATATGGGCCTTTTGTGTTTTTAAGAGACGATAAACTTTGCCAAGACGTGTAGTTGGCATCAACGGTTTACCTTGTCGGTCTAACACGCAAGCTTGTGTTGTGTATGTTGTTAATGTTTTTATCATTCGTTTGACAAAGTCCTTTCTAATGATTTCTGTTTATTTCATGCGGTAAGCGGGTATAAACAAACCCTTTGTTGCCTTCGCCAATGTTATCCTGTAGTTTTATATCGTTATCACACGGTTCCTACCAATCAGAACGGTTTAATGATAAGGCGTAGAGCGTGGGACTAGGTAGATATCCCACGGTACCTATATATTTACAAGTAACGTAGTTTAAAACTGAGGCTAATCAATCACGGTTTGTCAACTCGCTGTAATGGAGTCAAGCAAACCGCCCACTTTAGTGGGTGGTTATTGATATTTAGGGGTTATTTAAAAGCGTGGCAATTTGTTCTTGATATTTTCAACATCTTCAGTGGTTCCTGCTAGTTCGATTTTATAGCTAGGAATTCCCAAATGTTGGGTGATGATGTCCGCACCCTTAGCAAAATTTGGCCCCCAGTTCCGGTTTCCGGAAGAGACGACAAATTTAATGTGTTCACGATTGGTTTGCAAATATCGCTTGACCGCCGGTGGGACTTGACCGAACCCCACGGTGGGAAAGACGAGGACGATGTCTTCATCTGCTATGGGTAATTCCTTTGTGGACAGTGCGTTTGGGTTGAGAGCTTGTGCGAATCGTTTACAGTTTCCGGTAAAGCTATGATATACGATTTTCATTTGTGTTCCTTTTTTGAAAAATTTTGTAATGCTTTTAGTTTTCCATCAATACATTTAATGGTTTGATGAATTTCTGTTGATTCAGCTACATCTCGCAAACCATTCATATCAAGTGTCTCAAAGTATAATGCAACATCCTCTAGGATCGAATCAACATCCTTTGAGATTTTGTAGAATAACTCTTCAGTCACTCGGGATAATACAACATCCTCGCTGGTTAATTCACGTACTTTATTTTGCGCGTCTTTGATATCCAAATATGCCACGCGGTCGGTTTTTTCATACGTGTACCATTCATTTACAACACGATACGGGTCCCAGCGATCGTAATCGTTGTGGTGTTCACCTTTAATCAATGTAAGTGTACCATTTTCACCTTATTTGTTTTTAATTTATAGTAAGGGTTGGTTAAAATAAAGGTTTGCTTGTTATCTGGTTTTAAATGATTTTCCGATAGGGTTATTTTGTTAATCTTATTATAGTTATCGATGACATAGATAATATCACCTACTTCGACTGTTTGTGTTGTTTTCATATTGTCCCTCTTTCTAGGTGTATTGACATCAATCACGTGTCCACTTTACACCTTCTTTAGTGTCTAACAGTTTAATCCCTTGAGCTGCTAGCTGATCTCGAATCTTATCTGCTCGCGCAAAATCTTTATTAGCCCGTGCTTCTTGTCGTTCTGCAATCAAGGCTTCAATATCCGCATCTAAAACTTCTTCGATAAAGACTACACCAAAGACTTCTAACATCTTTGCCAAGGCCTCCTTGACATCTTGGTTGTAATGTCCTGAGTTGATCCATTTGGCCAATTCAAAGACGACGGTGATTCCGTTTGCCGCATTGATATCTTCATCCATAGCAGCTACAAACTTGTCCACAAAGCTTTGCAAGTCTGCTGGATCCACTTCTCCTGTGAAAGGTTGCTCGTAGGTATTTTTCAAATACTTGAGGTTGGTCTCCGCATCGCGCACAGCTTTTTCTGTGAAGTTGATGGGCTTGCGGTAGTGTTGGGTCGCAAAGAAGAAGCGAAGTACTTGACCATCGATAGTCTTCAAAGCATCATGCACAGTGATAAAGTTGCCCAAGGACTTGGACATCTTGACATTGTCAATATTGACAAAGCCATTGTGCATCCAGTAGTTGGCAAAGGTTTGACCAGTTTTAGCCTCTGACTGGGCAATTTCATTGGTATGGTGCGGAAACTCAAGGTCAGCTCCACCACCGTGAATATCAATAGTATCCCCTAAAATCCCCGTTGACATAACCGAACATTCAATGTGCCAACCCGGACGACCAGGTCCCCAAGGACTGTCCCAAGAAACTTCACCTGGCTTGGCAGCTTTCCAAAGGGCAAAGTCGACAGGATTTTCCTTGCGAGCCGTCTCTTCGTCTGTCCGACCTGAAGCACCTAGCTCCAAGTCTTCTAGAGTTTTGTTGGCTAATTTAGCATAGTTGTGGGATTTTTCCACACGGAAATAAACATCCCCTTGACTCTCGTAGGCATAGCCTTTTTCGATCAAGTCAGCGACAAAGCGAATGATGTCATCCATAAACTCGACCACACGAGGGTGGCGGGTTGCAGGTTTCACTCCAAGAGCCGTCACATCTTCACGGAAAGCCACAATATACTTGTCTGCCACTTCCTGTGGCGTAATGCCTTCTTCTTTGGCACGGTTAATGATCTTATCATCCACATCTGTAAAGTTGGAAATGTAGGCAACTTCGTAGCCACGATACTCAAAGTAGCGACGAATCGTGTCAAAGGCCACCGTTGAACGGGCATTCCCTACGTGGATATAATTGTAAACCGTTGGTCCACAGACATACATGCGGACCTTTCCTTCCTCGATGGGGATAAATTCTCGCAAGCTGCGGGTCATGGTGTCGTAAATTTTAATCATATCGCTTTTTCTTTCTTCTGTTTAGTTGAGTTTTTGATAAGATCCTAGTAAGTTTAATTCTTTTTGAAGTTCATCTTTGACGCTTTGACGATAGCTATCTTCTGTGTTAATAAAGATGCATGATTGGATGTTGTCGCTCCAACACGCGGTGTTTATGTTGATATTGTTGATGCGGATTTTTTGTGTTTGATTTGATAACATTGCATCTATTAGATGTTTTTCGACGAAAGTTTCTAGATTTAGTATTTGGCTGTTGTATTCTTGAATATCCCCGCTTGATAAATAATCTTCCAAATAATGTAAACAAAATATTTTTGCAACATCAATAATATGGTTATTATCATTAGCATGTAAGTGCAAGGTGTCTTTTAAGGCAATATTGTCGCCCAAATAAGTTGTTCTATATTCCTTGATGTCTTTTTCAAATCCAGTTGTTGCGTAAAAATCAAGGACTAAACTGTAATTTGAATTTGTGTTTGGAATTTTATTGAGTTGTTCTCCAGCTTTTTCTTTTAATTGGGCTCTGAAGTCGTCGATATCGATAATGCCAAGAACAAAATAATGCCATGTTCCGGGTGTTGACCCACATCCTTTTCTTAGAATTGTTAGTTCGAGTTCAAGTTCTTTTTGAATGTCGGCGTTCATAATTTTAATCCCCGGACTCCACGCCGATGGTTCTTTGATTGTTTTCAAACTGCATTCTACTGGGTTGACTTGTGGCAATGATTGGATAATCGTTAATAATTCTTCGGGTGTAGTGGGAATAGTTGTATATTTATAGTTGATTCGAGTCGAGTCACCATATTGTTGTTGAATACGTAGTAGTTTCATGTTGATTTCTTTCTTTTAACAATAATTATTTTTGAATTGGCGTTCCCTTAAAAGGGTAAAAAGAAATAAATTATGGTGCGTGCGTCGTTTGCGCATATAATGTCAATTTCCCTCCATACTATTGTGTATTATAAAAAGAATCTACATCCGTAGTTCTTTTTCTTAACATTCAGGCTCGGCAGGAATCGAACCTGCGTCTATGGTTTTGGAGACCATCATAATAACCATTATACGACGAGCCTTGATTTTCATATCAAAACAATCCATGGCACCCCTGCGACCAATATCATCATAGGGAAGTGCATGTCTTTACCGAGTAGTGCTCATGGCTTCCTCGGGGGTCGGCACATGGATTGTATATGCTGGGTGAGAATTGAACTCACGTCACAGGTTTGTTGTCTGTATCCTTACCGCTAGACGACCAGCATAGAAGTTTTGGGTAACCGAAGGTTACCAACTCCACCAACAGGGCTCGAACCTGTGACATCATGATTAACAGTCATGCGCTCTACCAACTGAGCTATGGTGGATTAGTGAACATCTATACCAAGGGGATCGAACCCAGATGGCTCAGTCTTATATCACCGTAGTGATAGCTGTGCCAATCGTAACAATCACACTACCGTAATGCACGATCGCAACCTCCCAAATAGTTGCCACGTATAGATGTCATGTTGTAGCAGACGTCCCTACAACGAGTCATGCCATTGACCTGGTTTTGACCTGTGGGCTTGGGTGTTTCCCTAGTGGTCTACGTTCTGTTGATATCACTTGTTCCCCATCCAGAGGTGATATAGCGATGTGATGAAATTTTACTTTCTAAAACTTTCGATACGGTTCGTCTTACGACACGTCCATAACCATATCAAGAGTGTTGTGGTTTTAACGTCTTTTCCTTGACGTTGTCCGGAGTTGAACAAAATGCAAACATTTTAAATATATAACTCATCTTTTGATATAATCCGTCTCACGACGTACCCAATATCGCACCAATGCCGAATGCAGGGGTCGAACCTGTGACCTACGCGTTACGAGTGCGTTGCTCTACCAACTGAGCTAATTCGGCGGAGATTGAATGACTTGGCATCATAGAGGGAATTGAACCCCCATTTAGCCTCAAGCGTAATCGTTCCATTCGCGACTGGTATGATTCGATAGCTTTTCAGCCGGACTGTGACTAGAAGCCTCGTCCTTCCAATATCAGCATGTCGGACAAGCAAGACGCTATCGCCTTTGATAGCGGGGCCCAGCAGGGTCCGTAGATTGTCCTAAAGGTAATGCTTGTTTTTCCCCGATAGCCTATATGAAAACGAAGTCGTTCAATGTGACGTGCCGGGTTCGAACCGGCTAACGCTCGTTCCACAAACGAGTGGCGCACCGAGTTGCCTTACGTCACCACAATGATGTAGCTGACGGGAGCCGCGCGGTCTCTCGCCACTTGCCCCAGACGCATCCGCATCCAGACTACATCGCAACGACAGTTCTTCTCAACAGCGGAGATGGCGTGTCGTTGCCAAGTGCACTTGGGTGTTATTGTCTTTTCCTTGACCGCTTTTATTTTCGATTTTTTTTTCACAGTATTGTTTAAACTCTGTGTTTAGGTTTTTTATGAATTCTTCATCATCTGATTCTAATTTATTAATGAATTCGTCCATACGTTGCACTAGTGTCATTTTTATCCTCGATAGTTTTTCAGGTGGAGAATGATTTCGACCGTTTGGTCAATAGCTTCTTGTGGTAGCCATTTGTCGATGTCTAGGATTGATTCATCTAGGACTATTTCTTGCATGATTTTTCCCCGGCAATAGTTATTCTTCTTCGATAAGGTTTAGTTTAGAAGTGTCGATGCCTCGTTTTTCCAATTCATGGAGGAGGTCATCTAGTGGTAGTTCGTATGTTTCTTCCATAGTATTCTCCTAATTTTTGTACCCGGAATGGGTGTTTATTGAGTTTCTAAATCTTTGAGTTTGAACGATGTAGATACCATGATATTGATACTGGTTTCCAGTGTTAGAAATTTATATTCTTCTTCGAACAAGTTCGTGTAGAATTTTAAAACATTTGATTTGACGTTGGGTCGGTCCACTGTATGTTTTTTCGCTTTGTTGAAGTAGTGGATGAGCTCGTTATCGGCTGACTCATTTAATTGTTTTTCTAGCTCATTCATGAACTTGTGCAATGCTTTTTGATATTCAGTTAATTGTTTATTCATTTCAACCTCGTTTAAGGAAGGTGAGGGATTCGAACCCTCGTACGCTTTTACACGCCTAACGATTTAGCAAACCGTCCTCTTCAGCCTCTTGAGTAACCTTCCAAATTTGAACCCGCACCTTTTGACACCCTATGCAAGTGCTCGTTCTGTATTTCAATCCACGCACGTAGACGATTGGGATAGCTGGATTCGAACCAGCGCATCGGGGAGTCAAAGTCCCCAGCCTTACCGCTTGGCTATATCCCATCAACTACCACCCACTGAAGTAGGTGGTTTGTCCCTAATTTGAAGGTGGTCAAATGGAAGAAAACTTCCTTCCACATTCTTTGTTCATTGAACAAAACAATTGAGACTTCTTTTTAGAAACGCATTTCTAAATCCGCAGGTTGATAGCTACGGCAATGACATACGTTTACGCATGTCTATTCATTCACAACTCCGCTTCCGCTGTTCGGGGGCTTCCGGATTTAAACCGGTGTCGTTCATTTGAACGGTCAGCTATCTTCTCGCGCTGACTTGTACCACCTCGCTCGAGGGATAGGAATCGTCACCCTGCCAGTGCCCCCATGTCGCTATAGAGTTGTATATCCTCATTGACGGGCTCGAACCGCCGACACACAGATTAAAAATCTGATGCTCTGCCAACTGAGCTAAATGAGGACGCCCGTTTGTCTGAGGTGGGCGAGGCCCCTACCGTATCTTGCGCATAGATTTGGTAACGGGAGTTCTTTAGTGTCATTCTCCAAATGACGATGTTGATTCTGTGGGGCGCAAATGACCCAAATGGTTTTCAGGGACCCCTTTGGCTGATTGTTGGCCAAAGCAGTATGCATTTGGATCGCGTCCCGTAGATATAGCAGACGAGCACAGCGCTGTACTCATCTCTCGCCCCAGTCGCATCCGCAACCAGACTATATCATTTGTGTCTCTCGTCTATGAGTGAGACAAGTTCATAAACGATGCCCGCAGTCCAGACGGGCTTAGTTTTCTTGGTTTTTGTCTTTTCGAGGTCGAGGGTCGGAAAACACATTACGATGCAAAACTTACGCCTCGGTTCGCCCACAGCGTTAGTGCACTTGTGTGGGATTTGGACCGCCTGAGTTTTACGACATCATCGGGTTATTGGTCGTTTGCTATTTAGTTAATAATTATAACAATTGTCGTATGGCGCAAGGTGGAATCGAACCACCGACACACAGGGCTTCAACCCGCCGCTCTACCTAACTGAGCTATCGCGCCTAAATCATCTAACGACAACAGCATTCTAAACCCTTTATGAGTAATCAACTCAACCAAGCCCGATGCGCCGAAAGATGTAAACTGAGTCTCGTCCACCACAGCTGATTAGACTGGATGACCATAGGTCCGTTTGTACACTTGTGGCGGGAATTGCACCCGCAAGCCTGCCATTGATTGAGGCGACTGTTAATTCAGTACTTTACGGGGTTTGGCGAGCATGGCAACTCACTAGATAACTAGCTAAAGCACTGTCCCGATGTGTATGCTTGGTTCCACCACACAAGTTTAAACAGCTTCTACAACAGTTTCGATATAATCAAGATCTCCACTGTCTCCACCGTTTAGCAACTGAGTTTTTATTGGTTTACTGAAAGGAATTGCAAACTAACTCTAAACCTTTTTGCACGTAATCTGCTTGAACGCAGTAACCCTCAACACTGTTTAATGACGGTTGTCGTCACCTCTTATCGCCGAGGAGCGTTGATGACTCCAACCCTCACCAAGGTGCCTAAAATGCAGGGGTCTCGAGCGCTTGCATAACGGTTGCACATTATGTTTGCGCTAAATGACTTAACAACCTTATTCAGATTGTTAAGCCGGAGAAGCTATGAAGTATATTCATGCAATCTTTTCGGCATGACTCGAGCAGGATTCGAACCTGCGACCCGCGGATTAAAAGTCCGCTACTCTACCAGCTGAGTTATCGAGTCTAAGTTCAAAAGTCGAAAAAATCAACAGAAAACGACTTTTGATAGGGTTTGCACCCTAAGGAGGATGTGGGATTCGAACCCACGCGTGACATCGCTGCCACCTAGCGGTTTTCAAGACCGCCCCCTTGAGCCGGACTTGGGTAATCCTCCACAAAATCAATCACTATCAGTATTTAGCCTTGGGAGATGGTCCTCCCAGATTCCGATGGCGATCTATAACGTCATCGTACTCAGGACAATTCCTTCAACCCCAACAAGCAAGTTGTTGGTTTGGGCACAAGTCTGTTTGCTTTGTGCGAAGATTTTGAGGTTTTTCGCTAACATGCTACTAAACTTCTTTTTATCATTCGCGGCTTAAGCGCTACTAAGACCATCGCTTTTGCTTTCTCTTCCTCACTGTTTTACGAGTGGTTGATTTGATTGATTGCTCTATCGGGTTTTGATTCATGTGGTTTTACGGCACGACCCGAGTTTTAATGTCTTTTCTTTGACAAATCGGGAAGACAGGATTCGAACCTGCGGCCCCCTGGTCCCAAACCAGGTGCTCTACCAAGCTGAGCTACTTCCCGAAAATGATGACCCGTTTATCCAAGGTGGGTCAAACCTCTACCATATCCTGCGCACAGATTTGGTAACGCGAGTTCTTTTCGTGTCAGTCTCGAAATGACGATGTTTACCACAAGCGCGAGAGATGCTTGTGGCTATATGTACGTCCGTACCTTGACGAACAAGGTTCTAGGGCGCGATACCCACACGGACATATGACTCGCCAATCCTATTCGAATTGATGAGCTCAAAATTCTTCGTGAGGGATTCGAACCCACGATGTTCCCGATTGTCGCTCGAATGCGACACCTAGCAATTATTCTGCACGGGAACTGTCACCCAGTGAGGCGTGAATAATCCACCTTCACATCTCTACCACGAAGAGCTCGATTGTCAAAAACATATCAGCTCTGCTATCACCCCTGCCATCCCCTGAGAACTAGATGCTCAAGTTTAGGGTTACTATTTAACGGAATTCCGGGCTGCATCCGTACATCACTGATAGGTGGGCAAATCCCACTCACATTTATCCGAGGCTGCGGGGACCTCAACAAATCGTTAGCGCTTTACGTTTGTTACGGTGGTTCTTTCTTTGTCAGTCCACAAATGACACAAAAAATCGTCCGACCCTGGTGTACACGGGTTTCGAGGTTGGACCTCATACGGACATTTTGTGACTCTAAATTGGAGCCACACAATCAACAGGCTTTCGCGACTGCCTTCTCTTACGCTACTATTTACGGGTTTTAGGGCGGTACCCGTACCTGTTACAGAGGACAAGCCTCTTCCAAAAATTTAGGTGCTATTCGCAGACTGCCGTGGTATAACGTCTGCCGTCAACGGCTGCTAGTATTTGCACCTACAGACTATTGCAAGCCAATCGGGGGAGAGCCCCTCAGAAACCGTGAATGCTTCAGACACTTGTCCTACTCCGCATCCACTCGATCCGCGCATGTCGTTACTACGGCGGTGATGACCTTTACGGTCAATTACATCTGGGGTCTATCCCCACAGAAGCAGTGAATATTTCGGGCACTTGCCGTACTTCATATTCACAGGAACCATGCATGTCGTCGCACTATGCTGGCGATTGCGGGTGGGATTCGAGACCCACGACCTTCAGTCATAGAGCCCGACAGGCTACCAACTGCTTCTACCCTGCACTCAATTATAGTGGAAGGAGGATTTGGAACCCCCAGACCGAAGGAACGGTTTACAGTCCGCCGCGTTTAGCCACTTCGCTACCCTTCCATGCGACCCTGATAAATTTATAAACCTCTCTGGGCCGAAACACTGCGTGACACCCTTATCATGTAGTGCTCGTGGCTTCCTTGACCGGAGATACACGCATTGTTGATACATCAGTACAGGTTCGAAACCGTGTTGCAGACGTGATTTCAATCCACGCACCCATATAGGGTACGACAGCACATTCCTGCACCGCTGTGGTCTAATTGGTTCTCACGTAGTCCCAATTGCCCACTCCGTGTTATCGGGTCTCGATAACAGACCTCTGTTGAAACGTGAAAGGTCCGATGTGACATGAGTTTTAACGTCTTTTCTTTGACCGAACGGTCTAGACGGGACTCGAACCCGCGACCCCCTGCGTGAGCGGCAGGTGACGCTAACCAGCTGCGCTACTAGACCAAACAACGACGGTCTATGTCGACCATCAAAGTGGTGTATATTGAATGGTGACAATATTAAGGTGTTCCCTTAATGTTGTCATATTAAAAACGGGCACTGATTTCATAAGGAGATATCCATGCGCAGAAGGTCCGCGCAATATTTAACGAAAAAGGCTTTTTTCATCTGACGTGCAGAAAAATCAAGAAACTTTCTTATTTAACGAGGAATCGTCCGTACCTCGGGTTTTTGTGTCTTATTCCTTGACTGTGCCCGGAAAAGAGAACTTTTACGTCACTCATGACGCTGGCAGTCAGTGCTTTGATCGCAAAGCTATCAAACGACTACCAATGCCAACTGCGGGGGCTCGAACCCGACTTCATTCTTACCATGGATGTCTGCTCTGAAAAACCTAGCAGTTGATGACAAATAAATAGATTTTTATCATCGGTTTTTCTCACGTTCGTCAACAGCTACATTCTCATATCCACACGAGGTGGGTAACGACAGAGGTAACCTATTAACGCATCAAGAGGATATCTCCTCAGAGACTGAGCCGGCCTCTGCTTGATGACCACTAATAGTGCATCCACAAATCACAACTTGGTTCTCGCTGTATTTCATTATATGGTGTATTGATTATTTATAAATCCATAGTTTACTATCAAAAATGGTATATGTTAGAATGTGCTCTACCTGCTGAAACTAAATCGGAAAACGCCCACAAAGGGACATTCTTTGGGAGGTGCATTTCAATCCACGCACTCTACGGGAGTGCGACCGCGCGTTTCCGCTCGGTTCGTGGCCTTATCGGTTCTCACGTGGTTCCGATTCTCCACTCCGTGTTATCGGCTCTCGATAACGGACCTTTTTTTAAACGTGAACGGTCCAATGTGACGTGAGTTTTAACGTCTTTTCTTGACGTAATTAGTATATCACAATACTTGCTAATATGCAAGTAGACATTTAAGATTTTCGAAAAGAAAAAGGGGTTTGGGGGCGAAGACCCCATTTAGTGTGTTTTGGCGTAGGCCAAAACACAAAAAAAGATAAGAAAAACACCGAAAGGTGTTTTTCTTAGTTAATTTAGCGTGTAAGTTTCAACATTTGACAAATCTTCGAGATCTTCGGTGGATAAGGTTACTTCATGGGCGCGTTCCCATTCAAGTTCTGCCAAAATCGGTCTTGCAACTGCTACTTCTTCATCAGGGTCGTTTACGAATACTTCAGGTTGATATCCTTGTGCAGCTACCATTCCGCGTACGAGCGCTGATGGCGAATCCTTGAGTTGTTCTAGTCCATATCCGTGTTCCGCTACACGCATTTGTACCCATTCAGATGGGTCATTGACAAGTCGTTCCAAAAGCATATCCTTGTTTGGCAACTGATTCTCGAACAAAACTACTTTCATCGGTCACATGTGTTCCGAATGATAACCATCATCTGCGATTGTTGCCTGAACGGTGGAAGATTCGTCATCTCGCATCTGGCTATAGATGGCTTCCTTTAACTCGGGGTCCTTGCTCATATAGGCTTGATGTGCAGTTAACCTACGAGCGAGTTCATCCGGGTGGTGTGCAAACTGTTCTAAGTTATAACCGTTTTTAATCACGCCATAGATAACTTTTGGTGTGTCGTCATGTTGAAGAATCTGAGGACAGTCGCCATTGCGTGCTACAGCCACCCTAAATTTTGGTTTGGATCTTTTTGCATCGTTCAGGTTCAGCTCCGCCCTGACAAGTAGCGTACCGAATTCGCTCATCTTCGCGAGTTTGCGAATACTCCGGTTTATATCCTTGCCTTACCCAACCTCTTCGAGAACTCGGTCGTCTGGTCTGGCTGAGTTGTTCAAGCCATAACCTTGTTTTGCGACTTCTTGTCGAACGCAGAAATTTGTCAGGTTCACAAAGGGTGTTTCTAGGTTATACCCTCTTCGTACGACAGCTCGCTGAATGGAAGTCTTCATCATTACAAACTTGTCAAGTCCAACATCTCGAGAAAGTGCGTTCCGTATTTGACATAATAGAGTTCATCGTCTAAAAATTGTTCAGGGTTGTCGCTAATGCTTTGCAACGCACTCGCCCGTACGTTTTCATTTTTCATCGATGGCTAATACATCATGAGCATAACCTTGTGACGCAAGAACTATTTTAGCATCATCACCGAGCTGCAACGAGGTTCAATCCAAAGTTTTCTTCAAAAGCATGAGCTTGATGTCATCGATGCTTGACTTCAACAATAATGCTCAAAGGTATCGTGCGGTCCCAGTAATCATCCATGTTGACAGGGTCTAGTGGTCCTAGTCCTCGTTTGATTTGTTTATCAATTTCTTTTATTTTCGAGTGAACTCATAGGCACCGTCCTTTCCCTTTTATTATATATCATGATTTTGGGTGATTTGTGAAAACAAAGTCCAGGGGCGAACTGGAATCATTATTTTCGCTCAATTTCGCAACGTTATTGGTGGTTGCGTGACGTGATACCTTCGTGTGTCTAACACTGTCTTATTAGTGTGGTCAAGGTCTTTTCTAACGACCAACCCGCTTTGAGGCGATTCAATATGAAGATTTGGTTATTCGTATGTCAACCAGCTCTTCAACATTGCGTAAACATTTCCTAGATGGTCTTTGATGACGGTGCTATCTTTTACACCAGTGTTGTAATGTTTTCTAGGTGACCACTTCAATTTTCGCAACCGTTGACATGCGTAGGCTGAATGCGTTATACCATAGTGCTTTAACTTATGTCCTCAAGTGTTTTGAATTGGTTACCTTCGTGGTCTATCACTAAGATGCCCCAAACCCGCGTTCGGTGACGTAATAATCGAGGAAATCACTTGGTGATAGGGTTGCGTGCGCTCGTTTTGAGGTGGAATAGCCTATTCCATAGTGCTTAGCCATTTCTTCATGGATGATGTCTCTCCATCCAATCCGTGTGATGCGTTGTCTGGACAAGTTTCTTCTACAGGCAACTGAGCTTTCTGACGTATGTACGCATGATAGTTGATGCCATAATGGTTGCAGGTGCCATGCATTGATGAGTATTCGTTACCTAAATGGTCGACGACAGCTTAATGGCCCGGCTTGGTGTTAACGCTTCTTCTAGCGGTTTCCCTCGGCGTAATAGATTCAAACAGGTTTCTGGTAACGACTTCGTAATGGCGACATCTCTGCCAAAAGGTTTGGAAGGTTTGCCCTAAATGGTCGAGTCACAGGTCCCTTTGGTCGTTCGTAAGGGATGTTTTACCTTTTTCTTTTGGTGTCAAAGCTCTTCACGGTCTTCCTTCTTTCTTCGTTTACGATAGGTACTATAGCCGATATTGTGCGCCTCGCACATCTCTTTGAGTGTTGTATAGATATTCCCGTCATGATCCATCACACGTTTTAATCTTGTTCCTGCTGGTTTAGTTGGGCACTCTTCGAGTGGGTATCCTGCGTCCCTACGGCCGCAATATCGATGTTGTAACTCATGGGCTTTACACATTGCATTGAGTGATGGGTACCAGTTACCTAAATGATCTTGCACGCGTTTTCGTTTGTGTGCGATACCTGTGGTGAGTGCCTCTTCAATACTAGCTCCTGCTCGCTTACGCCTATAATAGGTACCTTCTTTTATACCATATGCTTCACACATAGCAGGAACAGATGGATAAGGGTTTCCTTTATGGTCATATACTTCTTTTTCTTTTCTTGTGTAGGTCGTCCACAGGTGTTGTTAAGCGTCCACCTTCGACCATCCCCGACTTGACGTTTCTGATAAACATACAGTTTCATTCCGTAGGTATTTACATGTCTTTGATGCTCTCGGTATTTATTACCTTCGTGGTCTGTTATTTGTTTCATTGTTGACCCTCCTTTTTCTTATTCCATATAAGCTCTGCAGATGTCGATGGGTTTGTTTAGTTGAGCGACGTCAATATTACCAGTGGTATCTGTCACGCAATGGATTGAGCTAGCATAATCATCGGTGATACCTACGATGCGCGTGTCTGTCACATATATGGGTCGTCAGCGAAGTCTGCAATAACAACAAACAGTGGCTCTTCTATGATGTTCTTTTCGATGAGTTCATCCATTGAAATAAAAGTCTGAAACATCTTCGTAGTCAGTAATTGAGGAAGATTTTCCCATCATTGTTTCCAGTCAAGGTGATGAGTTCGTCTTCATCAACTTCAATAATGATGTCTTTTTAATTTACGTGCAAATAATTACTTTCTTTGCATGATTTTTATAATCCATTTTAATAAGTTTGCGATGTTAAGTCCTGCGTTATCTCGTTGAATTTGTGTTCGCATTCGTCGTTCTTCTTCAAAATCAGCAACATGGTGTGTACGGATAGTTGATACAGCCGACTACGATTATCTTCATGCAGATAATCCTCCATCAATTATCTTGGTGTTGTTTTGGCCAGCGTAGCGTCAATAACAATGATTTCTACATCCTGGATATGCTAGTGAGTGTAAGATCGCTTCTTTTTAGTGGTCGTGTGCTACTTAGTTCCAATAACTTTTTCAGTATCGAGCACCCGCTGGTCGATACTACCAAAACATTTGGTTTTGTTTTTAATCGGTGAATGAAACTGCCCATCCACAATATAGTCCAACTGCTTGAGTAGGTCTTTTTGTGTGTCATACCCTTCTTCTCCACCAATCTGACGTCAAACCCTGTCCATGAACAAATAGTCGACATCAGAATTTCTGAGACGAATTTGTTCTATAATTCTCTCGTGTCTTCGATGTTTTCGGGACGATGGGGTCACCACCCAACAGACTGAGATTTGGTTTTCGTACCTCGTTCCTTGAGTTTTTGAAGGTCGCGATGATGACGTTCGCTACCTTTTTCATTTTTCAGTAGAGTTCCTCTTTACGGGCCCAGGTTGATTCGTTCCAGCGGACCTTTACAGTAAATGAGCAGAAGTGAAAAATACCGACACGACTGGACCCACGTCCGAAAGTCGTTGTCGATATCAAAGCAGACTGAGTTTGATGAATATAGGCCATTGTTTCCTTTCTATAAATGAATTTTTGCGCCACGCGTTCAAGAATCCGAATGTAATTTTCATCATAAATGATGTTGAACACATGGTTTGATATAACTTCATCAGGTTGTGCACCACCCACAGCCGTCACGGCATAACAGGGCTTCCCAGGTTATAGGCCACATATTGACCTGCTACTTTGAAAGCGCGGTCAAAGGTTGCGAACTCCAGCGACGACGCATGAGCCATCATGACCGTTGTATTCTTGGCTCAGTTCTTTTGCGATGAACACCGCAACTTCATCAGAACAGGTCATATTTGCGACTTGTACGGTCCATATGAGCATACTAGATTTTTGAGTATGGCATCATGGACAATATTGCTGTGAATTTTTCATGACAGTTCCTTCTTTCTTTTTGTACTTAAATGTTTAAACGTACGGCACGACTTGCACGGGCTGGCTTCATAGCACACGTCACACGGTTATTCGCCGTGTAGTTCAGCATAGGAAGGCTTGTCCGAGCTGACCGCGTTCGACTCCGCATGACGAACACGTTGCTGATTTCTGGCCACTCACCGTCATTGACAGCTTGTACGCCAGAACGCTTAGAGATATGTGAGATATCCACCACTCTTTTTCTGCAACTAAGATGTCTTCGCTTCCGCAATTGTCGCAGGTCATGAGGAAGTCCCCATGTTCGCCACATTTTTCGCAGACAGAGCTGATGACACTGACACCCAAAAGTACATACCTTGGCGCATAGCATAGTTGACGGATACAAGAGAGAGCTGGTGATACACCGTAGTTGAATTCGGCGTAAGAGATATGTCACCTTTAGCGATGTTATGGAATTCTTTTTCGTAGTCGATTTTGTCATTGCGCTGGTGAATCCATACGGGTTGGTGGAAACTATTTGTGAGTAGTGCACGGTCTGTGACACCAGGATCACACCAAATTGTTTGGTGAGGAGTTTTTCCCATGTGAATACGAGAGACTCCGCCAGTTCTCGCATACCTCGGTTTCCCGATATTTATGAGGGATTAGACATATCATCATCCTTCGATTAGAAGGGGCCGACCGTTTCAGGCTTCACGAACCCTACTCTAATTAGATAGTCGTTGGACTTTACTTAATCATAGAGTCTTAGCATCGGATTGTCTATACAGAGTTCGGTTAGCCGATATGTTGGCCGTCATTTCCTACAGGTTTCAAAAGTCATATCGACACCCTTTCTAGGTTACAGTCGGTTTTTGTCCGCATAGCTGTTACCAGCTAAGCGCCCACGGAGATTTTTAGGCGTGCTATGAGGTTGCGTACGGATGTTTATCCGTTTGACTACGCTCGATGCGAATACGATTCACATGTTCGAGGGAAGTCAATTTGTATCTGTTTGCGGTCATCTTCTGAAGGTTTTTCCCCAATCAGGTCGACCATGGCGTTGACCGTTTTCGTAAAGACCAGTGTAGCCGATAGACGCTGTTGCACCGTCTAAGAGGCGTGAATCTTTTACTTGTTGGTCGAGAGCGAATACGTGACGCACCACCTTCACACCAGAAGAGTGGGTTGGAAGAGTCAGGTTTCCAACACGTTCGTATCGCCAGTTTTGGATATCGAACACCATGTTGCTGTATTTTTCAACAAGGGCGTCGAATTTTGCCTGATCGAAGTTGCCCTTCAGCGTCACGCGCTTCAAAGAGCAAATTTGACGGGTTGATGAACGCAGCACCAATATTGAGATCGACCGTCGGTAACGTCTTTACCGGTTTCAGGGTCGATAAATGGTGAAGGTGCGCACTAGCGACCCCATTGGAGCAATTGTTTGTCCGCTACGTTCGTAAACGTCACGGCGATAATGTTCTGTCGACATCTGTGCATCAAAGCTGAGATAGTCAGAGATAAAGCTTTTAGATGAACATTCCAGACTTGGTTTGTATAAGTCATAGTTTGGCGAATCTGGGTCACCATTGATTTCGCTTCGGTACATGAAGACAAGTTTAGGGAAGACATCGCGATTGTCTGGTGACATACGGTCTTCTAGGATGGCGCGTGTGATTTCACGTCCCCATTTGCTAGTGTCCATGCCAAAAGCTGATGGTGGTGAATGGCGTCTGGCCCAACGCATTTTTGCGTTGCGCTAGTTCGTAGGTGTAGCTTTGTACACCTTGTTTGATTTCTTTGAGTGTTTTATCGGTTGCGTAGCGTTCGGCGTCTTGAATACCGTATTCTTTGGCATCGTTTAAATAATGCTGATATGATTTTTCAGCATACGGTGCCAAGGTGCTGTCAATATGGTTGACAGTGAAACCCTACACATATCATTTGTGTTTGTATGTGCTAGACTATTTCTTCTGACGTTTGTGTACATCAGCAATATGTTTCCACAATTTTCATTGTGTACGTCTTGCGACTAGTCGTTACAATTATGATTTTTCGATTGTTTGGATGTTTGGATTTTGTCGTAGCATGCGGTGAGTTTGCGTTTCAGATTTTCCTAAAAATTTAGCGAGTGCTCTGACTGTTTTAAATTCATATGTTTTATCGTCTTTGGTGTATAATACTTTTTCGTATTTTTGGACCACCATTTCGATTTGTAGTGCGTTTTATTTGTTGAATACGCGTGCTTATTGTTATCAGACTGGTTTTGCCATTCGAGATTGGACGCTCTGTCATCATAGATATTTCCATTTTTATGGTTGATCGTGTTATTTGTTTCAGAGTATCCTTCAACGAATGCGTGTCCAACAAGGCGACTTACTTTTAAATTCTTACGTTTCGCATCTTGATAGAGCATAACGTATAAATAGTTCGTACGCACATTCGGATAAGGCTTTAGGATTTTTATAGAGTGTTTTTGGTTGCAGATACGTCCTTGATCGGACACTTCACTAATTTTCAAAGCCTAAAATTGGTTTCCATTTTCGTTTGATTCATCAATCTGTGGATATTTGTAATGTTGTTGTTTATTTTGAGCATTACGTTTTGCACATTCATTTGCTTTTTTTAGTTGCGTATCTTTTTGAATAGCGTTTGATAGAATACGATGAGTTGTATTCAGTTTTTAACAATGTTTGTTACAGATTCTCCATTTTTAATTCATTTAAAATGAATTGTTTGTTTTGTTGATGAATTTTTGAGTGGACGGTTTTGATTTTAATGTTTTTGGTTCTAGTTGTTCTTGTTTGATATATTCCGATACATCAGACGGTTCAACATTGAATAATTTTGCAATGTATGCAATACACGATTTTTCGTTTTCGTATAGTTGTTTAATAGCAACATGTACTGTTTTTAAATTCATATGGTATTCACCTTCTATCATAATCACGAGATCAGCTTTTCCAACCTACCTCGTTAGCCTGAAATTCAGACCCCTTTTCTTGAAAGGTTAATATTGTTTTAATTCGGCAGTTTTTGTTAGACCAGAGTGGTTTCTCCCGACTAGACAATCGTTACACTGATTAAAAATATCAAAGGCTGATGACATGTTTTGGTTCATGTGTTGTTTTGTTTGTTGATTCGGGCAGTATAGAACCCGTCTTCGTGTTCTTTATCCTTCATCAAGTGTTCTAGAGTCGAAGAGGTCACAGTTGTAATGTGTCATATAGATATCCTCAAATCCGCTTGAGGTGTGAGCTGACTATATCATCATCTAGTTGTTACTTAGGATCTTGCATTTTAGCTATTACGCGATTTTATTTGCCCTAATCTAGAACAAGCACGAACTGTTTTCCTTTCACAGGGGCTACCTCTCGAGTTATTCTCTATGAACCAATTATTCATAGATATCCTTTCGATAGTCGATTAACGTTTATGAAATTTCATGAGTCGCTTACGATTCTTTCGTTCCCTGTTGGCCGTTCCTTTCATTATCATTTCCTATAATTACTGTGTCGTAGGAACGACACCCTTCAACCTTTTGGCACGGGTTAACGGTTTTCCATAGTTCGTTACCGAACTGAGGCCTACAATTGTTCATGGATATAAATGCCAACCTTCTTCGTGAGCCTTCAGCCATTCAGGGGTTCGAGACGTGACGTACGAGTTTTTCCATGGTCATTTCGTTGATGAGCGCTGATTTAGTTGAAATCACTTGCGAATCTGTTGGCATTTTCGTTGTATGAACCGGAAGCGCAAGCCTTCCGCCTCATTTTGCAATTCATGAAATGCGGTCGCTCGGTCACGTTGAGCCTGCCAGTAACGTTTGTGGAGGCTGTATAGGTTGTCAAATCAACCTTTTTCAAGCCTCCCATGACGAAGCGATGGAGATCGCTTGTTGCAACAGTGTCATGGTATTTGGATGTATCGAGCCAGTGCGCTACTTCCGACAATACATCATGTAATTGTTCATCAGTTAGTTCTTTTCCGATGGATTTTGCGACTCTCGACAGGCGTCTTCGATGTGTTGGCGTCGAGAGTCGGACACGATTCCGGTTTTCGATACAACTTTCAATCGATTGAGGTCGAAACCTCAATGATTGTTTTGCTTATGATAGTCTTCGTAAGCTTTTTGCAACATCGGTATTGACTTTGCGAGCCGCTTCGATAGCGGTAAAGTGCAAGTCTTGTGGAAGAAGAACGGATTGAGCTTCAATGTGTTTGTACACTTCAGTCTCAATTTGTTTGAGTTCATCATCCGTGAGAGTGTAGTCGATGTCTGATCGGCGACCTACAGAGCTACTAACAACTTCGTCACCAGCGAACGGTTCTACCGACCGTCCTTTTGACGACTTCAATGTTTGTTAGCATGTAGCTGACATCCTTCCTTTTATCGCGGGATGCAGGTCGTCCTTCGCGAAAGTAATGGTGTTGTGTAAGCCTCAAACCCGTGACCGTGGTTTCTGCAGCTCGGTCACTATTATACCATGTCTACACCTTTTGCAAGGTTCAGTCCTATGGATTTGGTGTTCGGTATTGTTCAGGAGATCCGAACGATTTCGTTCACTTACAACGTAATTTTGGTCATAACGTTCAGGCGTCCGAACAATGGTCCCAAAAGAGGGTGTTCAAGACCTAAATATGGTTTTAATTCGAACAAAAACTTTTTGGGCACTTTTCGGAGAGATTTGAGTTTCAATTTGGATTAAATGTCAGCGCTTACAACCCTTGCTATGACTGACTTTTTCTCATCTAACTCAACATTTTTAGTAAGAAAAATTTTTAATGTTGTCAGAAAATGTGAAAGTCGATGCTTTGATGTTCAAATCATCCAAAAATCACTTCATACCGGGTTTTGTTACCCTTTCAAAAATCCAAATTTCAATCCAAAATCGTCCAATTCATAGACTTTTACCTTTTTGGATTTTGTTATTGTTCGGAAATTACCGTATCGGGAGCTTCTTTGTATTTATTCAGATTAGTAGGTGCTCTTCGAATTCCTTCTCGACCATGGGTTTGATTGGCGTTTCCGACAGGTAGCTGATGTGTGCTCAGTACAAACGACTCACCCGTGCATTGTACTTCCGTTGTCGGATTGATTGCGAAAGTGAGTTTGTCATCAATTGCGAACTTTATACTCCACATCCACAAAATGGAAGTCTTTCGCTTTTGCGCAAGGTAACCTACATGGCTTGTCACTACGGATAGGTGAATGTTGCAATGGCTGTGGTGACTCGATTTAGGTCGATAGGTTTCTCAATGTCACAGGTTTTTCTTCTACTAACCGCCTATAATGAAGGCCACCTGACTCGAGAGTCGTTGCAACCAACCTTCTACGTCATAGGTATCTGGTTCCGGGCAATCAATGACCGCAATGCACTGACAGCTAGTTGTGGAGTCGAACGTCTTGAATCTCTCCGCCTCATAATCTACAACTAAAAACGAGGGTTGTTTTCTTTGATCCATGAATGGTCTTCCATCAATGATTCCAACCAGTTCTCAGTGTCTTTCTTCTGTTGTTCACGAGCGTCTTTTTCGGGGTGAGCTATAGACCTCATCTAAATTTCTTGGTCATCGACTTTTTCTAGTTTGATTCGGAGAAACTACAGCTGTCCACTTGTCGCCCATAGTTTTTCCAAATGGCTTGCCACGTCAGGCTCATATACTTGCCGTCAACAACGATATAATCAGGAACATCCGGGAAGAGTTCTTCTTCCTGTTCGTCCGTCAAATCAACCATACCCATTTGATTTTGGATGGTGTGATAACGAATCCATGTCTCGTCATTCCAAATTTGGTGCACTTCGTCTACTGTTTTGAATTCTCTAACGTTCATTTTAGTTTCCTTTCTGTACGTCTACTTTGTCGATACTGTAATAGCGTCCTTTATACTCAACCTGATATTTTGTTTTTGGTTTCACTGATGACGCGTACGGTCACCTTATCCTTTAGCGCTTCGTTACTTATAAGGAGCTTGAATCTGATGAGGTCGCCCTCTTTTTCTACAGTATAGGCTTGCTGCACAGTCAAGGATTTGCTAGTGGTTTCATCTCGCAACTGAATTCCTCCAAGAATTAGAACCACGAGTGCAAATATCATAGCTACTACCAGTGACATACTCCAAAAAGAGTCGTTCTCGTTTCTCACTTTGAGGTACATAATCAATCCTACAATTAACAAGATGATTCCCAGGATGATGTTTCCGATAGCTCCGGTATCGTATTGTAAAAATTGGTACATAATCTGTTTTCCTTTCTAGTTTTCACCCAAGAGTTTTTCGAGTGCCTTCTTGTTTTCAGGCTCTTCTTCGTCAAAATAGATTTTTGACAACAGGGTTCTATATTAGGTCGCTAAAGTAAAAGCCGAAGACTTTCTGCTGTCCACGTTTCGTTTACCATACTCTATCTTGCCGATAATGCCCGTATTATCACCAATAATCTGGTAATATTTTACTTTCTTGTTGAGTTTAGCTTTTTCCTTTAGTAGCGGTCAGGTGTGATTTTTGTCGGATTTTCCAGTCTTTTCTATTGGTTTTACCACCAGTATAGATTTCGCCGTTCACTTCATACGTGACTGTTGCACCCATGTTATTTGTGTATACAGTTTTTGACTGTGTCTGTAAGGAGGATGGTCTGTGGGGTCATTACTCACAAGACAGATGCGATAAAAAGCTGTGATGACTATCGTGAGTAGAGAAAGTGCAATGCTACCTATGGTGATACCTACAATGTATTTGTTATTTTCTTTATTATTAGTCTCTCGCGATACTAACGCTAGTAGCACTATGGGGGACAGCGTGAATACTGCTAATGCGGTCACCAACATGCTTTGCAATTGTTCTGTTAATTCCATTCTTCGTCCTTTCTATTGTTTACATCCAATAAATCATCAAGTTCCTTTTTGTCTTTGGACTTGTCTTTTTTGAAGTAAATTTTCACTAGCTTGTCTTTCTTGCTGGCGGTTTTCATTCCGAAATTTTCAAGGTACCACTCGCGCGTGCCGTATTCGATTTTGTCGATAGTTCCTGTTGTATCACCAATCACTTCATAGGTGCTCACTTTTTTCGTTACGGATGCTGTGTTCTTCGTGACAATCAAGGTGTTGTCGTTATGTTTAGGATATACCCGGTAAAAGACTTCGGATTTTGATTCTGTTTCGTTTATGTGTTTGCCACCAGTAAATATATTACCGTCGGCCATATAATGAACTGTTGCGTCTATATTGTTCGCATAAATGGTTTTTACTGTATCCTTGTGGGGAACATCTGATAAAGATACCCTACTTGGTTGTGTATATACGGTGGCAAAGATTATCGCCACAGTCATTGAGATAGTGAATAGCACGGTGGTTAGCTCGGCTACCCATCTTTTCGCTTTGCTGTCTGTATACAAGTACCAGAGGACCAGCGATACCACGAATAGACCTACACTCAATACCACCGACATGTTGAATAGGTCTTCGAATTCTTTTATTGGTTGCATAGGTGTCCTTTCTATTTATGTTCGAATTCGCGTTTGATTTCTTTATCCATTTGTTCTTGAATGAAGCGAAGCCTCACCACCCAAACTGAGCTTGGATGGCGCTTCTGTCATCAGGTTCCGCGGTTTCAGCTTCGTATTGAGCTAGTTTTTCAGCGATTGTTTCTGGGTCTTTTGTGAACATCTAGGTTCCTTTCTATTTCACTTTGTTTTCGACGCCGATTACTTGTTTGAGTAAGTCGATAACGGTGTCTAGGTCGAGTAAGTGTGTCAGATAGTCAATCACAATGACGTTCACAATCTTTCCATCGAAAGTAATTCGAACTTCTAGTGCTTTTTTGCGGGGTTCAGCGTTGATTGTGAATTAATAGGAATTATAACTTGAAAACTGTGATGTTTCCTTTGGTTCCAGGTTGACAAATCCTTCGTTATCGAAACGTTGGTACGGAATTTCGGCTGAAAATTTATTGATTAGCGCTTTTTTGAGCATGTTGAAAATCCGAGGTTGTGATACGAGTTTTTCGATGACGTTCGCGAGACTCTCTTGTCGTTGTTCGTGTTGTGCGAGTTGGTTAAGTTGTTCGGCTAATGTTGTCATGAGGATGTCCTTTCTATTTGTCTTCGAGTTCAATAAAATAAAGACCAAACCGTTATTCCAGGTCTGGTCGTTCAAAGTTCTATCAGCTTTGGTTCAGTGATTTCAAGTTTTGGTTGATTTTGTCCGCTATTCCTATAGCAATATTATCGAATGTTTTCGCCAAGGCGGGAGAATTTGCAACATGTTCGTCTTCGAGTAGTGCAGCAAACGATCCGTCCTGGATGTCCAAGTTGTGATGGCGTGTCCACTGCTCATGGAGCATTCGGTTCACAATTTTTAACCATATATCACTGGTTGGTTTCTCCGTGTGTAGTTCAATGAGGTTTCGACAAACGAGTTCGTATGTTGGCTCATCTAAGCGCGAACGGAGTTCGTTAAATTCAGCACCTTCAAGGTGTGATACCGCCTTTTGGTGAACAAGGTTATCAGGTTGTTCCATCCAGCTGACACCGTTGAAATAGTATTTCGATTGATGCTCGATGATGGAGAATGTATTATCAATTTTATTGATGACGTGGGTCGAAATGCGTCCATCCGTAACCGCTTTATTTGTCACAATGAGATGGATATTGTGCTTACCTTGTAGTAATAACCATAAGTTCTCATTACCCGTTCTTGGCAATCCTAACGAAAATAGTTTATGCGCCTTTTCCGGGTCCGTTGTTCTGATCTCGAAGGTTGAATTGTTTTGTGACACAATATCTTGTAGGTCGGAGTCTGACCAGCCGTACATTGTTTTCAGCTGTTCCGTTGTTTGAAGGTATAGTTGGTGTTCGCGTTCGGTGAAGCGTTTATTGTATTCATGTAGGAAACCGTCTTGATATTTCAAATCAACGAAGAAATAGCGCGGTTCAAAGACTTCACCGTCCGATGCTTGCTCTTCTCGCTTCTTGAGCAAAAGTACGGCTTTAGTGTACTCCTCAATAGCAAACGCTCGTGGTGTTGGTGTAATTTCACGTCCAGCAAGGGTTGCTAGTGCGTAGAATGCTGGTTCCTGCAAATAGATACCTCGCTCAGGTTTAAACAGGTTTTCGGGTGCAACGTAGCGAGTCAACCCTTCCACTAGGCGATACGGCATACTATCCAGTGGTGTATTGCCGTAGGCATAATTGCGTAGCGTGCTATATCCGACATTTAATTCTGCGGCAATGATTTTTAGTTCTGATTTGTTTGCATCAAGAAACTCACGTATTCCTTGTTTCGACAATAGCAATTCTTTTTTGAAGTTCATAGTTGTATTCCTTTTGTTTAGTTATTCCCGGGTAACTATAGAATACCACCAGGGTGTTAAATTCAAACACTCTCTTTTCCCAAATATGGTATTACAACTCATTTGTGAATTGCGTTTGTTGGATGATATTTGCGCTCACTAATTGTCAAAATCGCTTCCAAATCATCTATTCTGTAATGAACAATGGCTACATTTGGGTACTTTGAATACGGGTTTATGGTTTTAATATAAATGGATTCAAATGTTTTCAACACCTTATGCGCTCGTGTCCAGAACTGCCGGTCCGATATGCCTTCGGGTATAGCGTTTTGACTTTTTAAGGCATGATATAACTTAGATAATTTAAACCATGCACTTTCATCCTCTATTCTTTCGGATTCTAAATCCGCAATCAGCGTTTCCTTTGGGGTTGGTATGCGCTCTCTTTCGAAATCAGTTAGGAGTTGAAGGGCTTTATTTTTAAATTGTTCATCAAGGCTGTATTTGCTCAGTTTTGTTACTGGTGGATATCGTCTTGGATTTTCTTGTTGAATGAGTTTTCGTAATTTAGGTTCAATGGCGTATTTATGCACATCATAATAACCAGGTTCGTGCAAATTTTCTTGTATGAGTTCTACAATTTGTGAAACTGCATAATGTGTCATATTAGTACCTTTCTGTTAATTGTGCAAGATTGATTCGGTCTGTCAGTCCGGCATATGAGAATGCGGATATTCTGGATGAGGCACCGCGTCTCAGCTTATGCTTTTCTGTAGTTGTCCATTTTGTAGCAGAAACCGAAGAGATTTTCGTCATCGTCAGCTTCTTGGTAGATGGGTTTTTGCAAGTCGCCTAGCACCTTCCATTCATATCGAATTGTTGGAAGAATGTTTGGAAACTAGGTATAGTTTCCCCGAGTGGATGCGTCGCTCACATTTGACGCATCATTGTGCATAGAGTTCGAGACAGGTCCTGCTAATAGCTCGTGAGCGAGCGAAACACGCTCGCAGTGAACGTGAGGATGTGGATAGTGTCGTCTCTTTTGCAGTCAGTCGTCTGACGGTTTACCCAGAGCTTCTCCAGAAAAGACAGGTGAAATCAAGTCCTGTTTGTCTCTTTGATAGGAAATATTTGGCTAGTTTGTCAGTCGCGAGGCTCGGGCCAGCGGGAACTCTGACGTGCTTTTAGATTCTTAATCGGATCGGAGATTACACTGGCCAATCTTTCTTCTATTACGGATGTCTGTAATTGAAACGATAATGTAGTCTTCCTTGTTGAAACTCAAATGGTCCACCGTGGTGAGTAGGCCATTAGAGGCGTCTCGGCGGAGAACTTTAATTTTGGCATATACGGTGTCCTTTTCGATTAGTTGTTTAGAAACATAATAGCGCTCGGTGACAGCGTCCTGCCAGTGATGGTTAATGGTGTTAAGTCGTAGCCGTGATGCTCGACCTCGGGCCAGAACAGTCTAGCATTTGAAAGTGTCAAAAGCGTCCAACTCTGATGATGTCGCAACCGTCTCACAACCTGTCTAGAAAACCTGGATTGTGCAAATCGCTCATGTCGCCAGCGCAATATCCTGGTTTGATTGTTTCGGTAATGGCATCGCTGTTGCTTCGGAAGCAATGGCTGACGTATCGAGTACCGTTGTCGGGCGTGTTGAGCGCGTGGGTCGAACGGTGTCAAATCGTTCTTGAATGAGTGGCTTTCATGTCTAGTGGTTTTTGCCTACCATGGGTTCTTTAGGAGCGAACTTCGCATTTTGGCTTGATGATGGTGGTCACGTGGTCCCTTTGTTCCCCAATCCAAAATAAGTTGATCTCATAATACCGAAATTCATTTTGATTTTGAATGGTTTCTTCTTCACTATCAGCTCGCAGTTCAGGATGCTGCGGCGAAAACGGTTTCGATGGTACTATTGACGATTCCCATACTGCGGATGGATAAAGTTGTTTTGGTAGTTTTGTCGAGATACGCAAATTTGGCCACTTGTCTTGATTGTTGTTACACTCTGAGTGGGTATCGCTCTAAGCAACACTCCGGCGAACAATGAAGGCTTCTGTCGTGACGAAGATGCTTGAGTAAAGCGTTGACGTCAATTTCTTCGGGATTGGTCTGCCTTATAATGTCAAATGAATCTGACGACTGGACTGTCGTCTAAAACTGTGATGGCTATCACAAGCCAAACCGGTGTGTGGGTAGAAATTGACGCCGCGTCGTGCGATACAGCTCTGGTGTCAGATTGCTCGTAATGACTTTCGAATCTCAGTGTTGAAGAAAGAAACGCTTCGAAATGCTTTTCAGGATTTCCTTCAGAACGCAATGTTATTATTGGACACACAATTCCTTTCTAGTCGATTGGCTTTCTGGTGAACATCCCAATCAATCTGCCTTGGTTTCAGGTGGGCTTCGAAAGTTTTCCATTTGATTTTCGTGTTTTGTTTGCGAGAGGTGTATGAATATACAACGCGCCTTCTGATCAGAGTTTGCGCTTTGACCATAGGTGGTTGCGAAATCGTATCGCCATCTTTATATTCGAGCCATTTTCGAGTCCACTCGACTCGGTGACAAATTGCACACCTTCAGCTGTGTTGATAAATGCTCATCTTGGATTTTACCAGCAGATGCCATGTGGTAGAGCGTGCGGTTTGCATTTTCTTTGGCTTTGACTAATGGTGAATTTGTGCGTCAATGATAACCGTTACCACATTCATGAAAAGAGGCGAGCCTGGCAATGGCACCAAGAATAATAATTACAATCATAGCGCTTCCTTTCTAACTGTTCCTTGCGGTTTCTATACATAATTTTGCGCCAGAATTTGTCTTTATGAGTGGAAAAGTGTGCCAAAATCATCCTGTCACATCAAATCCTGGTGACGGACATATCGTATACATGGTGTCTGTCAAGAAACCGTTTATCAAGGTTTCAAGGTCGATAACGCATTGAGTTGGCCCATGTTCACACTCCAGTGCGCGGCCGGTTGGGCGGTCGTCTGAGATGAGTATACACGTGTACGAAATCAAGTAGAGTTTCTTTCGCTTTTAGAGCTAATCAATGTGTATGATGAGAGGCGCGGTCAAATTGTTTATCGATCGGACTTAATACTTGTTCAGCCTTGTCGATCGTCGCAACACCTAACTTTTTGTTGCTCCAGTCGCACTGCGTCAAGTCCGCAAACCAGGTCTTCTGTTCGTGAAAGCGGCGTAGCAAACGAACCTAAGTCCACTCTTTGGTTATAGTGCCGTCTGGTTTCGACATTCCCGATGAGTCAGCTACTGGTGATTCGATAATTACTTCTCTAGTCGCAGCCGTTATTCATGTGCGAATGACGCACGAGCGTCCTCGGTGTGCTTACGTTTTCGTCAAACTGCGAGTTTAACAAGTTCACAGTCTGGCGAGGAGACTATAATCGGGCGGGGGTTTGCGGAATCGACTATCGTCCTGATACTCATGCATGGTACTTTATATGTCGCAAGGCTCCTTTCTACAAATTTGTTGTTTAACGAGAAGTATTCAGTTTTATTTTCAACCGATACGAATGGTTTGTATTGGTCGGGACCGTCGACACGTTTTCAATATCGAAATCAGGAAAGAAGTAGCGCAAAGGCATCGTGATTCCGGCGACCGTGTTTGTCTTGGGCGATCAACCGAATAAAGGCGAATGAGTCCGTTTGTTCGGTTATATCTACTTTCAGAACCAAGTTCTTCTGAATATGCTGTCAAAGTTGCATACGCGCGAGCTTGGACGAAATCTTTCACCCACAATTTTGATGATGTTTTCAGGTGTTAATTGCTCATAGGTGTAGAAAGCAGCATGAGCTTTTTAACGGTTTCGGCTCTGTAATCAAACTGATTGGTTTTGCAGATAGTATCTGTCGGCCCTCCCGAAATAGTATGTGTTTTGGAACTTCTGGAGTTTCAACTACGGCTGGAATCCATATATGACCAGATATCGCTGACGAAATCTTTCGAAGAAGGTTACTTGGCGATTCATCTGTGAGTTGGTTGTATCAGTACTCAGTCATGTTTCGCGTGCTGAGGTTTCACTTTCATCCGCGGCAATCACCGTCGCGTATGATCCGTATGCCGCCTGGGCTGACGCGGGTTTGATGTCGAGTCTCGTAGTGTCGGCTCATCGTGATACACTGGTGATGTGTCGCGTCACAAAGTTCGCAGCATTGGTTGTCGGCCACATGTACCCTGGAATTCGGTTCCGTGTGGTAGTCTTCTTCGACATTTTCTGATTTCGGAAGTCTTTTAGTCTTTGCGATGGTCATTTGGTTTCCTCCGTTTCTTGTGGGTCATGTTGTGCGCGAAACCGTGATCGAGGAATGCTGTTTGACTTCTTCATCGGAGGCTGACTGTAGTCTGCGTCCGTCAAAGGTCATTTAATTTTAAAATTGTGCCGTCCTCTTTTTCTCAATCTCATGAGATACTTTCGTAGGCCACGAGAGCTCGCCGATTTTGGAAGTATTTTGTAAATACGGTGAATGGGTTTTCGTCGTATTCTTTTGCACCGTGGCGAATCTCTCGCATCCTCATAGCCGCATGGATAACAAATCCATTTATTGATGAGTTCAGGTGTGACGTATAGGTACTTGCAGATTCTCGTTCGACAAACGAATGGTCCCCAAACGGTGTGCAACATGATTTCGTAGATATCGTGTTTAGCTGCGATATAAAAGTCTGGCTCTGTTTCTCTGTCAATTCGTTCTATAACAGTTGGTTTTGTGAGAATTGCGTTTTTAATAAGTTCTTTTATCCACGTGTGGATTTCTTCATGTACAACACTTGAGGCAACTTCGAACGATGTGATGTCGTCTGAGATTTTTGATCATACCCCAATCACGAATAACGATGACGCCATCAGGTTTGAGCACCTTATCGAGCATGGCGAAGGTTTCTCCGCGTTCTGGTCGTGATAGATAGCTCATCAATTCGTGGAAGACACTGGACAGATAAATTACATCGAATTCATCTTCCGTATTTGCGAGTTCTTCTTTGTTAGAAAATCGATGGCGTTTTCTTTTAGTTGGTTTTGAACGATATTTGACGTCGTAAGCGACGTAGTGGGCCTGTTTGTGTGCACTTGTCCAGATGAATTCGGGTGAGAAACCGAGCCGAAATCGAGCAGTTTGACACCCTTTTATCGAGGGTGTTTTTCAATTGCGCCGAACTTGGACGACGCGGTTTTGTTCATTCGCTCTGATAGGTCTTTTGTTGGTGTGATTTTTCCATTTAGTTCCTTTCTAGTTGATATATGCATTGTTATGGGCTGTGATATATGACATGATTGTTGCTGTTATAATTGTAAGTAATATCCATACAAGCATGAAGATTCCTGCGTTTACGTTATATTGTTTGTAATTATACGGGTGGTGCTATGCTAACAAATAGCTATGAAGATTGTGAGTTATAATTGCGAATGCAGTGGAGATAGATGGTAATATCATATGTGAACATTCTTTCTAATTTGAGGTAGGTGTTGTCATATGATATTCACGTTTCAATTTTATTAACAAATGAGTGATTTAACTCATTTCATTTTGTTTGTCACCATAAATCGGCATAAGTGATTCTTTTGGTGGTTGTCCAACTTTTGAGTTTAGATTGTAAAATAGTATACGTCGTGCTCAAATTCAAATCAATGTCACCCGACTGAATGGTCGTATCTTTTGTGACATGTCTCTTGCTCGACGAACATCCACTTGTTCGGTATTGATTTTAACTTTCAAACAATAGGTAGTTTTGGTCAAAGTTTTCAACCTTGTTGCTTACGACCTTGAAATCCATTTCCTGGTTATAATCTAGCCCGTGCGGTCTGAAATCCCAATTTCAAAATGAATGTCTTTATCGTGTTTGATTTCTTTTCTAAAAATCAGTATTTTGACAAATTCAGTAATAAGATAACACGTTTTCTAATTCATTTTACGTTTTATGGTCAAAAATGTTTCTTGCTACCCTGTCGTCGTAGTAAGTTTGCCAATCTTCTCTAATATACACGACGTAGTACTTGTTCAAATCGGTCTTTTTCTAATGTGAATTGATATTCTTTGAAGAGTGGTTTGTATTTGTTGTACGTGTTCATAGTTCAGTTTGTTTTTCTATGGTCTCCTCGTCTTTGATTTCTGATGATGGTCTGATTCTCAATCTTCGTGACGAATAAGCATAGTAGAAACATTTTGTTATATGCTAGGTGGAACCTAATAGTCTCATCGATGTAGATTTCGGTGTCGTCAGATGATTTCAGGTTTTACGTTCCATTTTATAGTCCGTTTATTAGAGCTTTAGCGTTCTTTTGTTTGAGACTTTAGTCGATTCTAATTCTTTTAACGGTTCTAATTCTGAATCAAGTGGTCATCCAATAGGCATGCGATGTTTTTCTGAGCAAGACAGCTATTGGAAATTTTTATAAGGGTGTTTGCTGGGGTAATCACATTCACATGCGTGTAAAGAAATGTACATGAGGTCTCCTTTTCTTTATTTGTGTTATAAATAATATAAAAGAAAAAGACCATGGGTCTCATGGTCTTTTTATTTATTTGGTGCTCTGTAATGTATTCTTCAAGAGCAATTGCTTCGCCACTTTTTAGAATGACGGTTGCTGTGACAGCCATCTTCTTCAAGTTGCGGAACAATTTTTAAGGTAGCTGATAGTTCTTGAATACAGTGTGGATAGCTTCGTGATCCAGCAATCGTCGAAACCGCATCATGAATAGCAACGGTCAATTATTGTCCATATAGGTCTTAATTTTCGATGAGTTCGAGTTCCTTTGTTTAGATGACGCATTTTCGACATAGTTTGCGCGTTCACCTGCGAATAAAATTGTTTTCGGAGCTTCGTGTCGGGCGCAGTCCATATTTTAATGTTGATATAGAGCGGAAATGGGTTGACGCAGTTTTTCGATTTTGTCATATAAACATGATTAAATTACTATTTTTAATTGGTGGTTTAATCGTGTTTGGGTACGAACCGGACATGACTCGCTAACTTATCTTGATTGTGTCCACAACATATTTATCATTTTAGTTTTGTGACATAGTACAAACTGTCGCCAACTCCAATTGGCGAATGATAATGAATTTTTCATGCAGCTCCTTCTATTTTCACTCAAGTCCTCGCCCGTGAATTTCTTTAGCCAACCCGCGAGCAGCGTCTGGACCATAGTCATAAGAACTATTGCTATGAGCTGGCGTAACTTCGTGAATCGGCGCGGGATCATCGAGTCGAATGTCTTTTCGAGTTCGATGCTGAGACCGCTTCCTCCGCCCGTGAGATGCGGTAAAGAGACCGAAGGTCGTCGAGGGCATGATAATGCCCTGTTTGCTGACAGCGGCTGCGATGACTTCAAAATCACGTGCTATCAGGGATTGCAATAGGTTGCATCGCAAACGCTATGTCGTAATCGTATAATTCCTCATAGCAGGTTGTCAAACGATCTGAGATGTTTTTGCGTTTTGCTTCATCCGCGCATCATTTACCGAGTATCAACGTGTTTTTCAATGAGCCGTTCGTGCAGGTGTCTCAATGGTACTGGATTGAACCTGTCGGCTCGATTATAACGTGACTTGAATATCCGAATATTCATCGTCCCAGACTTACCAAAATAGATGTCAAATCCTCCGCTGAATTGTGCGCAACAACGTGTTGATGTTTAAGTCATGTCGAGTGTATTCGTGATATAATTCAGAACTAAGAATTCGCCGAAATCGGCGTCCTGCGCCGAGGTTTCCCGCATAAAATTCACGTGAGGTTTCGTATTCTGGATTCCGATTCTGTGTTTTCCCACACATATTGTTCCAGCGACATGTTGGAATGTGGTGTTGTTTTCATGAAGCATCTAAGATTTCCTCGAGCCTTATGAACTCAAAGGCGTCTTGATAATCCCAGTCATTTCTTCATGAATGTCTCTCCAGTTACTTCATAGCCACTTTACAAATTGTGTTTCTTTCTTCGCTTCCTCGCTTGTGAAAATCAGCGCAATTCATATTCAGCCAGTAGTTATTTGGTTCTTGTGGATTCATAATGATGTTGTGTTGCATGTTGGTTGTTTACGCAAAAACTGGTTCAATGTTGTCCGTTTTGATAAATGTGTTGATAATAACGGTGATGTTCGCTATCTATCACCACCAATGAATTGGTTGACCAATAACCAGGTCTCTAAGAATCTCATGACACGCAATAAAACAAAAGAGTAGATGATCGTGGTGACTTACGCACAACCAATAACCCGCGAGAAATGGCGCTGTCTACAGAAGTCTGCATCATATGGCGTTTTGGGTGCCTCGGGTCATCATGCTCACGTGCTAGCTTTGATGAAGTATGCCGATGAACGCGATGCCGAAACATGGTGGGGGCACCTAGGTTCATTAAGTTCCATGAACGTATCAGTTTCTTGTGTGCATGCTGTTAGGCACTTCTCTGTCCGCATAAAACCAATCACCTGCCCGACCGAACCTACGGTAGTGTCGCCAGTGATACCCGCCATCGTCTGAAATGAACGCTGATAACTCGTTGTCCATTTCGATGAGCCGCCGTGCATACCGTCCTCTGATTCGGTAACGATGAGTTTTGTTTGGTTGCACGCGAATGTCGTATGTAGGGTCCGTGTCGAGATCCTCTACTAATTCCTTTGTATTCTAAAATGGTTTTCATTGTTCCTCCGTTATGCGTCGTTTGATTGAGCTAGCAGTTGTTCAATAATATATCGCCAGTGGCGTAGTCCCAAGAATAAATCAGACAAAATCATCATCTTCGTCATCAATATGATATGCTTCTCAAAACTCATTCAAGGTATCGTAGTCCCGTTCCAATCAACAAGTACTTCAGCCGTCTGATAGTTCGTGCTCGAGGTT